>Ga0114925_10001531_pt1 | contig 11463 bp, 6 predicted proteins | sample SumtaG_2_FD_87287 | JGI IMG/M metagenome (GOLD analysis project Ga0114925, IMG submission 87287) | Deep subsurface microbial communities from Indian Ocean to uncover new lineages of life (NeLLi) - Sumatra_00607 metaG | ecosystem: Environmental > Aquatic > Marine > Oceanic > Sediment | place...
GTTCTCCGCCAGCGAAACATACTGTAACGCAAGTGCCGCAGCCCAATACCAGAACCTTCTCAGCGTTGCCAATAAGAGATTTTATTTCCTCAAGAGATTTTTGTTCTGCTACGATCATAATTAGTGCTCCTAGCTCATGACCTTTAATGGGTTGGGACCCAATGCCTTTATTTGTTCGGTCATTTCTTCCGCCGCCTCAACAAATTTGCTTGCCATGGCAGCAGATAAATTGAACATCCTAACCCGCTCTGGTTCTAGCCCGATCTCAGCTAATAAATCTTTTAGACGGTCAACTCTTCGTTTTGCGTTTAGATTACCTTCCAGGTAATGACAGTCTCCAGGCAGTCAACCTGCGGTCATAACGCCATCAGCACCGTTCTCGATAGCTTGTAAAACCATCAAAGTATCTAGTTTACCGGTGCAAGGTATCATTACTACTTTTATCTCAGGAGGGTATTGCATGCGCAACCCTCCTGCGAGGTCCGCTGCAGCGTATGCGCAGTGTTCGCAGCAGTAAGCAACGATTTGCGTTTGATTGTTTTCGGTCAAGGGGATTTTCCTCTCATTTCGTTCCGGTGACTTATTTATCTTCAATAACAAAATCTTGGCTTGAAACCCGTCTAGCAAGGGGCTTCAATAATGCGTCTACTTTCGCTTTCATCTGTTCGTCTGTATAATGCATCAATTGAATGGCTCTGGCAGGGCATTCAGCCACACATATGCCGCATCCCTGGCAGATAGCCGCTTCGATGTATGCTGCGCCCATGATGTTGCCAATTCCTGTGAGGTTTGGTTTTATCTGCGGGATATCGAAGGGGCAGATACGCACACAGGTCAGGCATCCGGTACACTTCACTTCATCCACAATGGCTACCCTGCCACCTACAGTCAGAGTATCACGACTGAGCACACGAGCTGCTCGTGCTGCTGCTGCCTGCGCCTGGATGATAGACTCATCTAACAGCTTGGGGTAATGTGCCATCCCAGCCATGAAAACCCCGTTAGTGGAAAAATCTACAGGGCGCAGCTTCACGTGGGCTTCCAGGTAGAAATTATCCGAATCAAGGGGGACTTTGAAAAATTTTGCTAGTTCTTTGGATTCGGGGCGGGGGACGACTGGCATTGAAAGAACTACCAGGTCAGGTTTTAGATCGAACTTCCGTTTCAAGATGGGATCCCAGGCAATAACAGAAGGTTTCTGGTTGCTATCTCCAATCAACACCTCAGGTTTGTGTTCATCATCGTAACGGATGAACACCACCCCATTTTCCCTCGCCTCAGTGTATAGCCTTTCCTTGAAACCATATGTTCGGATGTCTTTGAACAATATCGATATCTGCGCATCCGGATTCTTATCTTTTAGTGCCAGGGCGTTTTTTAATGCGTTCGTACAGCAAATACGACTGCAGAACTGTTCAGCCGGTCCCACACATTGGATCATAACAACAGAGTTTATTGTTTCAGGGCTGGCTCGCTTTTTGGTCACCAGTTTTTCGAATTCGTGTTGAGTTACTATGTGCGAGTTTGTCCCATAGTTATATTCAGGCCCCTGGTACTCTTGTGCGCCAACTGCAAGGATCGCAGCTCCGTGTTGAATCTCTTCTCGTCTGCCATCATGATGTTCTATTGTTGTAGTGAAATTTCCCATAAAACCAGAGGAACCAACCACCTTGGTTTCCAGATGGAGGGATATTTCTTGATGTGTTTTCACCTGAGTGATGAGTTTCTTCATCAACGTCTGAGGATTTTTTCCGTTTATTCGCGTGTGTAGGGTTCGCAGGTTGCCGCCAAGCTTGTTACTCATCTCGATGAGGTGGACGGGAAAACCTTGCTCTGCCAAAGAAATCGCGGACTGCATCCCTGCGGCCCCCCCGCCCACGACAAGTGCAACTCTTTGTACGGTCATTTCAAAGGTATGCTGGGCTTCAAGTCTTGCCGCTCGAGCAACTGCCATTTGAGTTAGGTCTTTGGCTTTGGATGTGGCTGAATCTTGATCGTTTGAATGTACCCAAGAGCATTGGTTGCGAATGTTCGCCATTTCAAAGAGGTAAGGATTCAATCCAGCAGATCGGATGCTGTCTTGGAAGAGGGGTTGGTGGGTAAGGGGTGTACAGCTTGCTACCACAACGCGGTTCAAATCCAGTTCCTTCACTTGATCGGTGATATGTTTGATACTGTCTTGAGAGCAGGTATAGAGATTGGCTTCTGCATGCACTACGTTTGGTAACATTTTTGCGTGTTCCGTTACGGTTTCGATATCCATGTAACCGGCAATATTCGAACCACAATGACATACGAATACACCAATACGCGCGTCTTCCTCACTGACATCTTTTTCTGGCGGGTATTCCATAGTTGTTGTCAGGCTGAACCTGGCTGTGGAAATTTGTGCAGCTGCGGCGGCTGCTGCACCACTGGCTTCCACTACAGATTCAGGGATGTCTTTCGGTTCACGGAAAGGTCCTACAGCATATATTCCCTGGCGGCTGGTCTCAAGAGGATTGAATTGCACAGTTTGGCAAAAGCCGTACTCATCGAGTTCAACACCTATCCGCTTACCCAGATCCCGCACCGATTCAGAGATTTCCATTCCCACAGAAAGCACGGCGAGATCGAATTCCTCGCGATGCTGGTTGCCATCTTGGTCTTGATATTCTAGAAGCAGGTTTTGGGTTTCAGGGTCTTCATATAACATGCTCACCCTGGAACGGTGGTATTGAATACCGTATTGATCTCTGGATCGTTCGAAATAACCCAAATAACCTTTTGAGAAAGCGCGCATATCCATCATGAACACGTGTATGTCGGTATCCGGATGGTGTTCTTTGGTCATGATGGATTCTTTGGTAGCGTACATGCAGCAGACAGCTGAACAGTAATCGTGGCTTTGGTCTCGGGAGCCAATACATTGTAGGAAAGCAACACGCTTTGGTATTTCCCCATTTGAGGGGCGCTGTACGTGACCCATAGTTGGCCCGGAAGCTGATAATAAACGTTCATATTGCAGCGATGTCACTACATTGGCGTATCGCCCCAGGCCAAACTCCTCACTGAGTTCGGCATTATAAACCTGGTAACCTGGCGCAAGGATCACAGCGCCTACGTCAATGGTCTCTTCCCATGCGACCATATCGTGATCAATCGCATCTCTACCACAGGCAAACACGCATGACATACACTCTGAACAAACCCCACAGCTTAGACATCTTGAGGCTTCTGCCTGGGCGGCCTCGTCGTCGTAACTCCGCTCTATCTCGGAAAAATTATTATAGCGTTCTTCGACAGGCAGTTCGGGAATGGGGACACGCTGTTGTGGTTTGATTTCTCCACGGGATATCTTTTCTGTTAGCTCTTGTTTTATCATTTGGGCAACAGGAAGATCTGGTTTTAAAGGAGGCTCCAAGGGTTCATCTCTGAGGTAACGGATGATTGATTGGGCAGCTTTGTGTCCGCTATCAACAGCTTCAATCACGAAAGAGGTTCCTGAAACGCTGTCGCCAGCAGCAAAAACACCTGGTCTGGACGCAGCATATGTATTAGGGTTGATGGCAATAGTTTGTTTTGTGGTTAAGCCAACACCGGTGTCTTCAGGGAGAAAAGCTAAACCAGCCCGCTGCCCGATAGAAAAGATAATAGTATTACAATCTATTATATGTTGGCTGTCTGGGACTTTCTGAAGATGTAAACGTCCTGTCTCATCAAAATGGAATGACTCTATTAAGGTGCAAACTACTCCTTTTACACGGCCATTCTCGTCGCCAAGAATTTCATCAAAAGTCCTCCCGTTGTGGATTACGATACCTTCTTCTAGGGCAGCTTCCACTTCCCAGTTATGGGCGGGCATTGATTCTCGTCCTTCAAGACATGCCATATGTACTTTTGCACCCATGCGAACAGCTGAACGGCCACAATCTATCGCAACATTACCTCCACCAAGTACTAGAACATTTTCTCCTAATGGGGGTGTATTTCCATTGTCAAAATTACCTAAACGCACATCCCGCAAGAAATGGGTATTCACCAGCACACCATCTAAATCAGCCCCTGGAATCGGGAGTTTGATTCCTTCATGTGCTCCTACTGCAATCAATACGGCATCAAAACCCTCATCAAAAAGTGCATCCAGGTTTTCAACCTGACTATTTAGGTGTAGTTCTACACCTAAATCTAGAATGTCTTGAACCTCGCGTTCAATGATTTCCGCCGGGAGTCTAAATTCAGGCACACCTAAACGCAACATCCCCCCAGCAACTGGCATGGCTTCAAAAACAGAGACAGAATATCCAGCAAGAGTCAGATCTTGTGCTGTTGTAAGCCCGCATGGACCAGCTCCGATGATGGCGACTCTCTCCTCACGGAATTTTGTTATTGGTTCTACTGGCTGACGTGGGTTTTGATATATTTTGTCAGTTACAAAGCGTTTGAGTGCCCGGATATTGATGGGTTCATCTACGAGTCCCCTGTTGCATGCTGTTTCACACCTATGGTTACAAATCCTTCCGCAAATTCCAGGAAAGGGGTTATCCATTTTGATAACTCGCAGAGCATCTTCCCATCTCCTCTCACGAATTAATGCGATGTATCCTTGAGCGCGTTGGCTTGCAGGGCATGCGTCTCTGCATGGGGCGATTCCACGTTTTTCGATTGCGTATGCATTTGGGGTTGCCTGGGGATAAAGCTTAAAGATGGCTCTCTTGGGGGATAATCCTTCATTGAAGCTATCAGGGACTACTACCGGGCAAACCTCAACGCAATCGTTGCAGGCTACACATTCCTCTAAATCAACATATCGCGGTCGTTGGTTTACACGCACCTTGAAGTTACCAACCTCACCTTCAATTCCTACCACATCTGTATTGGTTAAAATTTCAATATTTGGGTGTCGTCCTGTTTCAACCAATTTGGGAGAGATAGTACACATGGCACAGTCATTAGTAGGAAAGGTTTTATCAAGCTGCGCCATCTTTCCTCCAATGGCGGATTTGGTTTCGACTAGAAAAACCTTAAATCCTTGGTCTGCTAAATCCAAGGAAGCTTGCATACCAGCAATACCGCCACCAACAACCATAACCGCTCCAGTTGGGGGTATTTGGTCATTTGATTTTATTTTGTCAAACTGGTTCAATGAAGTCATATGATTTAATGATCCAAATAATTGAAAGGTTACTTAGTAATCTAGCGACCACGGAAGCTTTCTTCTTCTGAATTGATACCAACGACATTATATATATTTAGGTCATGTGCTAGTTTTAGTGGGTTTGGTCCCAACTTGCGTATGCGTTCAGTCATTTCCTTGGCTACGTAAGCAAACCTATATCCTTCACTTCCAGACATGAAGAACATATCTAAGCGTTCACTACCCAGACCAATAGCATCAAGAATTTCCTTAGCTCGTTCTACTCTAGCTTTCCCTCTTTCATTCCCGCGAACATGATGGCAATTCCCGATTGGACAAGCAACTATATACACACCATCTGCACCTTGTTCAAAAGCTTCCAGCAGATAGCGAATGTCGGTTTTCCCAGTGCAGGGCATCCGAATAAATTTGATATTCGCTGGATACTGGATATGCATAGCACCAGCAGTATCAGCAGCCATATATCCGCAGTAAATACAATAAAAGGCAGTTATCTGAGGTTCAAATATAAGTTTATTGCTTGATAGATTGTCTTTCATGGTCTCTCTTTTTTCGGAGTATATTCAGTTTGCCAGGTTCCTAATCCGCCAATGTTCGTTAACATCATTTGGGAATCAGTGTAATTTGTTAGTTGGATAGCATTTGCAGGGCAGTCGCCAGTGCACGTGCCACATCCCTGGCATTGTGCGGGGTCGATATAAGCGAATCCACCTAAACCACCCACACCATTCTGACCTTCTTCCTGAATTACTTGAGGGATGGCAAATGGGCAAACGCGAGTGCATGTTAGGCAGCCAACACATTTATTTGGGTCTATACTTGCTACAATGCCTTCAAGATGCATGGTCTCTTGAGTGAGAAGAGGTAATGCTCTTGCAGCAGCGGCTAAACCGTGGCTGATACTTTCTTCGATGAACTTAGGATAAGCAGCCATACCAGCAAGGAAAATACCCTCTCGCATAAAATCCATTGGGCGGAGTTTCAGTTGGGCTTCTTCGAAGAATCCTTCTCTAGCCAGGGGCACTCTTAGTAAATCGGCTAATTTATCCGTGCCTGGAGAAGGAATAATTGATGTGCTTAATAGAACAATATCTGCGGGAAGAGAAATCGAGGCATCAAGCGAAAGGTCTTTAACTTGAACATTTATTTTGTTTGTATGTTCATAAATAATTTTAGGCAGCTGGTTTTCTGAAAAGCGGAAGAATATTGTTCCGAGGCGACGAGCTTCTTTATAAAACTTTTCACGAAATCCGTAAGTTACGATATTTTTAAACAGCACAGTTACCCTGCATTCGGGATTAAATAGCTTTAACCGTATAGCATTTTTCATTGTGTTAGTACAGCAAACTCGGGAGCAATAATTGGCTACTCCATCTGGACCTACACATTGGATCATGACCACGTCTTTGAGCGCCGCAATTTCCTCTGGGTTATGGATGATCTTTTCTTCAAATTCAAGCTGCGTAAAAATACCCGGAATCTCAAGAAGGGGGTGGTTTTTTTGTTCCACTCCTCCAGTTGCTACGATTGTTGCTCCATGAGAAACCTCAAACTCATCCCATGTACCGTCAATCTTTTTAGTTTGAATAATGGATTTGAAATCACCTACATGCCCTGAGTGTTTGATTAGCTCCGATTGAGTGTGGACATGTATACTCCTGTGGGAGCGGACTCTATTCACTAAATCCCTGAGTAATCGTTGGGGGTTGTATCCTTCAGCAACATAGTAAAGGTTGGTGAGGTTACCACCTAACGTATCTTTTATTTCAATCAAGTGTACTTCTTGACCGCTATCGGCTAATGCTAGAGAAGTGGTCATCCCCGCTACTCCACCGCCAATTACCAAGGCACCAGGGAGGCTATGATGTTGTTTTTTATGGATTGGTACAGATTCCTGCACGCGTCCGATTGCTATTCTAATCAATTCAAGTGCTTTCTGGTTGGCGATATCTATCTGTTGGTGGTGGACATTGGCGCATTGATCACGAAGATTTACCAGTTCAAGTAAATAGGGGTTCAATCCAGTTTCACAAACAGTTCTTTGGAATAAGGATTCATGAGTTCGGTTACTACAAGCAGCTATTACAATACGGTTAAGATTTTTCTCTATTATTGTGGTTTTAATTTTGTTCAAGGTATCAGGGTGGCAAGCGAAATTTACAACCTCTGAGTGAGCGATATTAGGCCATTTAATTACTCTTGCAGCGATGATATTTAGATTGATTGTTTCATCTATGGTTCCACAACATGTACAAGCAAACAAACCAATCGTAAGCGGGTCAGTGGAAATTGCTCGTTCTGGGGGTAAAATTTCAGATGATAAGAAAGGAAATTCCCGCGTAAAGCTAAATGTATTCAGTTTGTCATTTAGGAATCGCATAACTTCAGCAGCAGCACCGCTAGCATCAAGGATTGTCTCGGCAATCTCTTTTGGAGATGCGAATGCGCCACAAACAAAAACTCCAGGGCGGCTTGTTTGAAGTGGTGTGAATTTATCTGTCTCGCAAAACCCATACTCGTTTAGTTCAAAATCAAGGAGTTTCGCGAGTTGGTGAGCAGAATCAGGGGGTTGTAAACCTGTAGCCAGTACAACCATCTCAAATTGTTCCTCTTGAGAAATTCCATTTGGGTCCGCGTATCGGAGGATAAGGTTTTTTGTGTTGGGGTCTTCGCGGATTTCTGATACCATACAATGGTTATAACTAATATTGTATTGACTTCGTGCATTATCAAAGTAGCGACTATATCCCTTATTGAAGGCGCGTTCATCCAAAACAAAAATACTACAGTCAATGTTCTCCCCTAATCGCTCTTTTGCTAATATTGCTTCTTTTGTTGCATACATACAGCATATAGATGAACAGTACATATTCGATTGGTCTCTAGATCCAATACACTGCAACCATGCGATTTTTTGAGGAAGACGATTATCAGATATACGAGTAACAATTCCTTCTATTGGTCCAGATCTGCTGACAAGCCTTTCATATTCCATTGCACTAATTACATTTGGATACCGCCCATAACCTAATTCTTGGAGTTGAGCTGGATCAAAAGTTTGGAAACCAAGCGCTAGAATAATTGCCCCTACTTCAACGGCTAACAAGCGAGGTTGCTCATTTAGGTTGATGGCTTCACTAGGGCAAACTTCAATGCATTTCATACAATCGTCACAGTAGGAACCACGGTCAATAATATAAGCATCAGGCGCTGCACGGGGCGAAACCTTGTAGATAGCTTTTCGGGATGTGATGCCCTGTTGGTATTCATCAGGTACAACTATTGGGCATACCTCTGTACAGTAATCACAATTAATGCATTTGGTTTGGTCAACGAATCTAGGTTCCTGCCGTAATGAGATTGTGAAGTCACCAGCTTGCCCCTCAATATCGACCAGCCTTGTATTGGTTAAAATCTCGATATTTGGGTGTTGATTGTGTTGACTGTAGGCGGGGGAAATAGAAGGGCGTGTACAGCCATACCCATGGTCAGGTGTACCACGGCATAATACACAGTCATGTTGTGGGAACATATAGCCAAGTTGGGCAACTCGTCCCCCCAAACTGGGGGTTTGTTCGATTAAGTATACTTTCAGCCCTGAATCTGCTAAGTCTAGAGATGCCCTCATACCTGCGACACCACCACCCACAACCATTACTGCGCCAGGGGGCGATCCGTTGCTTTTTGAGGCTTCTTTCCCATTTGATGATTGCATTGTTTCCTCTTGTATCCTTCTCGATTAAATATTAAAAATATATATTATTGATATTATTCGTTAATCAGAAAACTGGTAAATATGGAGCATTCTCTGTCCAGATCGATGCGTAGATTTATCGCCTTTTATAGCATCGGCGATAATCTTAATTAAATCTTTTTTCTACCCTCTGCTCCAAAATTCCTTCTGAGTTATCATCCTACCTCGTTCAAGGCTTGTCCTTGAGGTAGTGTAACCTGTTATTATTATACCTATATGTGAAAACAAAATCAATATTTTTCGGACAGGAGTTGTAAGATTTATTCTTTTAAATAGTATGTGAGTACCCGCATAGGTAATAGGGTGATATCATTTAGAACGATAAAAAGTTTTATATTTTTTTGGACGAAGAAAGAAATTTTCGGAATCTGTATTTATGTATCCATCTCTGATGTCGGTTTTATTCCACTGTGAACCAGATCGTATTCACGAGGAGCATCTCCATCTGCTTGATTGTGTGGGGATTCATTTTCAATTGATTAGCGCACATGAAATTTGTTTCTTTGATAAAATGGTTGATAAGAATGTGGCTGGTATTGGCGGTTTTGACTGATATTGGCGTTTTACTAATCGGAGGGAAGGTGCTGATATGGCAGAGCGTATGACCAAGTATGAAAGGCTGACAGCTGCTTGGAACCTTGAAGAAGGTGATCGCGTCGCGGTGGGTCCATTGGTTATTTACATCATCCCATATCTGGCGGGAATGTCACTAAAAGAGACCTATTCAAACCCAGAGAAGTTGGTGCAAGCCGCTATCGATTGCAGCGACATTATCGGGGATTGCCTCCATCCCATCATGACGATGTTTGACCACCAGTCGCTTCTCCCGAAATCTGGTTGGGATCAGACAACCCTGGACTGGCGGATTTGGGATGACTTTCCCCCAAAAGGGAATATCCCCAGCGCTTATTTTGATAAAGTGATCATAGATGACTATGAATCCATCAAGGAGAAGGGATTCTCCCAATTCATCTTCAACAAACACATCCATGAAGAGGTTTTTAACCGTAGTATTGATGAATTCTTGTACAAAGAGTTTGAATACCCATACCTGCATGCCAAAGCCTGGCGCGAATACGTGGAAAGAACCGGAGTAGTATTGATGATGGGAGCCAGGGCTTGCATCCCCTTTGATCTATTCATGTATTACCGGACTTTTGAAAAATTCATCGAAGACATATTCGATACACCTGAGCTTGTCAAGGAAATGTGTGAATTGGTCTTGGACTATGAAATCGTCAGGGCGATGAGAAAAGCAATCATCATGGGGGCAGGTGAGGTGCCGGGGGCTGATACAATATTCTATGCATTGGGATACGCGGGCCCGCCATATATTTCTCCTGGGGTCTTTGAGGAGTTTGTCTGGCCCACGTTGAAAAGCGGTGTCGATAAAATCGTAAATAGAGGGTTCAAGGTTCACATTCATTTCGACGCTGATCTCACACCTGTATTGGATATTCTCAGTCATATTACCGATGGACTTCCCAAAGGAAAAGTGATGATTGACTTTGAGAAGACTGACATGAAGAAAGCTAAAGAAATCATCGGAGACAAAGTTTGCCTGATGGGCAATGTCCCCTCAGCCATGCTTGTTTTCGGCACCCCCGAAGAAGTCGACGCATGTTGTAAGCAGTTGATTGAGGATTGTGGGGAAGGTGGTGGATTCATTTTAGGGACAGAGTGTGAGGTCCCATGGGATGCTAAGAGAGAAAATGTCCGCGCCATCGTCCAGGCCGCAGAGAAGTACGGGCAATATGGATAGGTTAATGAAAAATTGGAGATAAATGTATGGCAGAGGAATTATCACGTTACGAAAGAGTACAGACAGCATGGAATCTGGAAGAAGCCGATCGGGTACCGGTCGTCCCCACCAGTGTTTATTTCATGAAGTACGTGGGGGGGATTAATATCAAAGAAGGTCTGACCGATCCAGATAAATTGATCGCCGCTGTCAAAAAGAACCTGGACCTCGTTGGAGATAGCATTCACCCAACCAACACCGCCCTTGACCACCTGGCACTGATCCCTAAATCCGGTTGGGATATGGCCAGTATTGATTGGCGCATCTGGGACGAGTTCCCACCCGAAGGCAACATCCCCAGCAGTTATTTTGATAGAGATTTCATGGGAGAGTATGAGGAGATTCTTGAAAACGGTTTTGCCCAGGTGATATTTAATAAAGAGGTCAATAAAGATGTATTCAGCCGTAACATTGAAGAATTCCTGTATTATGAATTCGAATACCCCAAGGTATTTGCCAGGGCTTGGAAAAAATTCTATGAAGATACAGGCATCCCTTTGATGCAGGGAGCGAGGGCAACCGTTCCTTTTGAGTACCTGCAATATTATCGCAGCTTTGATAAATTTATCGTGGACTTGCTTGAAAAGCCTGAGCAAGTTAAAAAAATGTGTAAGGTGATCATTGAATATGAGATGACGCGTGCGATGCAGCGGGCGACGATCATGGGTGCCGGAGATATCCCTGGCGCGGAGAAAATCTTCCTTCAAGCTGGGATTGTTGGACCGCCTTATGTCTCTCCTGATATATTTAATGAATTCGTCTACCCCACTA
>Ga0114925_10001532_pt1 | contig 11461 bp, 9 predicted proteins | sample SumtaG_2_FD_87287 | JGI IMG/M metagenome (GOLD analysis project Ga0114925, IMG submission 87287) | Deep subsurface microbial communities from Indian Ocean to uncover new lineages of life (NeLLi) - Sumatra_00607 metaG | ecosystem: Environmental > Aquatic > Marine > Oceanic > Sediment | place...
ATAGTCATCTGAAGACCACGAACAAATGGATTCTGTATCCGAAGTGTCGTAGTACTCACTTATTTCGGTTTCTTCGCTTGTGTCGTTTAACATTTTTGGCTCTTTCTTATCTGGCACGAATTCCGTAAATTCTTGGGGAAAAAAATCGATTTTGTTTTAACGATACACGTGCAAGTAAGAGTAACCTCCTCGTATTCGTTTGCTTTCGTCGTAGTGTCTTACATTGGAACTGTGATAATGATGAGTCTTTATTAAGTGAGGTACGTTAAACATTTCGTACCCCAAAGAGAAGAATAAGAACATTATGTGATTGTCGCAGCCTGGAAGACCGAAGTTAAAATCGAATTTCCTTTGACTTTTATCCTTTACATTGAAACTAGAGTGGAAAATCCAAGTGTCCTGAGAATCATGACCTTCCATTACCATTTTGCTCTTCTTGCAGTTTTCTTCAAAAGACTCCGTTACAGGTTTGTATTCATATCTTGTAAGTGCAATTAAGCCTTTTCTCCTTGATAAGTTGGAGAAAAACAACTTTTCCAACGTGGCGTCGAACATTATGTCGCTATTACAAAATATAATGAAACCTTTCAACTCTTCTTTTTTGACTGTTTTGAATACGTCGCTGTACTTCAATCGTCTTTTGATATTAATCTGCACAATCTTTGAGTCATCTTCCACTCCTAGTTCTTCTTTGCTATATATGCGTTCATTTAGTAAGAATATTTTAGTTATCAATGGGTTGAGACAGTTTTGTAGCAAACAGAATTGGATCTCCTTTTCACGTTTGCTGTTCCTGTCTTTGTAATACTGCTGGATAACAAAAATTGGTTCTTCAACCCTGGTTTTATTAAGCTTCAAATCAGAAGATTTGTTCATTTTCTTCAAATTGTAAACTGGTTTCGCTTTGAATTCTGGTGTAAAAGACTGCATTTATTATTAATAATGATTTGTTAAGCAACTATTTTTTTACGCATAATTTTACGGCAGTAACAAAAACTATTAATACATAACCGACATATTCTTTCATTCGTTCATTAGACATTTGTATATATTCTATTCTTTATTTTTTATGTAATAAATGGCTAATAACGATGTTCTATTTATGATAATAGTGATTATACTGGTATCAGTATTCATATACTACTACAACAAACTCGATAATTCTAGTGTTGAAAACATGACTGGGTCTCCAGATATGGATTATCCAAAATCCCCAGTTACTATTGGCAGTTCTGTTTTGAAATGCCCTGATTTGTTCAGTAGTGGACTACAAGAGTACGTCAAAAGTCCACACTCACTCTTCATTCTATATTTTGTCAACGATAAAAACGTCGTATTCAATGCAGTGTCTTTCAACGGTGATTATGTTCCTGCAACTCCTCCTAATATCAGCTTCAACGCGTACACCGACAACATGCTCTGTTATGGGGACACTTGGTTTTGGCCAGATACTATTGACACACAACCCCCACAGAGAATATACTTCGTAGGCGACGATAAAACCGTATACTTACAAGATGTAGTACTCAGCAATAATCAAGTAATAGGATTTTCATCTCCGTTGAATATACAGGACAATCTACAAAAAATAATTGGTTACGATAAAGCGTTTGTTGGTAAAATCGACAAATATGTTGTCGATGGACAGACTAAACCTACTGATTTCGGAACTGCCTATTTAGTTCCTGTATACCAGTAAATTCAAAATTGAATAAAATTCTAAGAAAACCGTATGATATCGTGTGATGCCATACTGTAAGTCGTGTAGCCGAAATAAAGGCATTAAATATTTCCGTAAATTCAAAAACGGGAGATATACTAAGACATGTTTGAGTTGTTTGGAGAAAATACGGAATAGAAAGTCAAAAAGGAAGAAAGTAGTAGCGAAAACGAGTACGATACTAAAACCGAAAACTATTTTCTTTTATTTCAGAGAACACTTCAGGAAATTTTTTACAGAACAAAACAAGGAACTCTCCCAAATTGAAATAGACAAACTAGTTATGAAGGAATGGCGCCACGACCAAGAAACCGATGCCGAGTTGTTTGATTACTTCAACAAAGTGGCTCAAAAGGAAACACTTGCGTATTATAAATCACTAGTAACCAAGTAAATATATCATTTTATTACATTTTGTAACAAAATCAAATTCTTTATTCTTCAAACACTATTTTAGGTTCCGTTAATCCTTTCAGATCCTTCAACATTTTTTGTTTTGACATTCTTGTCTTGAAATGATTTGTCATGAATTTATTTTCCTTAAACGCCGTTTTTATTACCTGATCCATTGGATTTGTCAACAACTTCATGTAGTACATATAATCAAGAGAGAGAACACTCTTGTGCTTCTTATAATAATCCACATCTTCCAACTTGTCGTACTGTTTGTCTTTAGGATTTCCAGTATCTAGAATAATATACTCTAAACGGGAACCAGCATCAACTCTCGTACCCCTACGCTTCATTTTCTCTGCTAGCTGAACCTGGGCTGGAAGACACTTGAGATAGTAGTCTTTTTCCGTGTAGACGTCCTTGTTTCTTAACTGCTTTTCTCTCTCCTCTGGTTTATCTTCTGGTGGTAGCAAAGGAAGTGTGTAATCGCCCATTTTTACCTTTTTCACTCCTGATTCTTCATCATAAAACGGTTCAGTTAATTGATTGTTGGTGTCACCCACTGACTTAGTCACAACAAAATCCTTCATTGGGAAATAGCCACCACATAGATTATTCAACTCGCATATTATGTAATATAAAACCTCATCTTGCCCCTTATAGTTGAATATCATATCGACAGTTTTTTCATATATATGCCTAATAAACGGACTATTGTCTCGTCTAGCAAGGAGTACACCCTTTTTTCCAACTCCTTCCTTAAATCCTCCTTCCTTTGTCCAAGTGGTATACATGTACCGTTTTTTAGTTAATATCAAAAACCTCCAATAAATTGCCTCCTCAAACTCCAACTTTATGGGTTTTGGAAACAGACAACTAACCTGATCTGCCACGTTTTCTGCGTAATTCCATATCTCTTCTGGAGAACTTAAATGAGGAAATTGAATGTAATTTGAATCTGTCGGTTTATCCTCATACTTTCGTATGAAGCCAGACTGTATCTTAAGCAGGTTCAAGTTGATTATACTATCATTACCCACCGATGACCGTTCAGTCGTTGAGACCCTACCATTTCCTATCATAACGGACTTAGGTAGTAAGCCTGCGGATCGTCCAATCTCTAATCTTATTACCGTTGGGTTCGTCAATTAAACGAGTTCCCTTTAAAAGTTTCCTTTCAAAGGTGGTAATTAGAGCTCTAAGGAGTTTCCCGCATCAAGCCATCTCGCCCTAAAAGGACTAGCAAGTATCACGTTTTTAGCGCTTGCTGTTGAAGACTAAGATTAATCTCCATAAATTAATTTTCCCCCAAATTCTTTAGGTATGACTTCTGCTACTTTTTCGATGTTGACCCTTCCCATATATGTTGTGGCCATCGCACCTGGCATAAAGGGCAAATATCCTCGTCTTACACCCATAGCACCATACATACTATTACAACTAACTTTATAGGATAATTGTCTTTGATGCAAAACTCTATTCAACAGAATCAAATCCTTGACTAGTTTCTTATCTTTCGATGTTTTTATGATGGCTTTATTCTCTTTTATTTGCTTTCTGGTGTTTCTACGCGCCTCTAGCAAATCATCTAAAACTGTAGGAATAACACCTTTGGGCTCTTTCAAAAATCTATAATGCCGCTTCTCGCACATTATATTTTTCGGTTTCGACTTCATAATTTCTGTTCTTTCCTCCTGTAATGGTTTATAACCCTTTGTAATTTCATCGATTTGTTTCTGGTATTCTTGCTTTTTCTCTTTGGAGTTCTTTCCTCTGATACTGTCTCTTTTTTCCCGAAGCTTTTTAATTTTATCTTTTTCTGAGTCGATAATCGAATCTATCTCCATTTTTCTTTTGACCTTTGGATCGTGTATACATCCGATGTGATCAGTCCAGTCCATGACGTGACAATCTCTATCACGGATGTTATTCTTCACACTATCATCTACAAGAGTAGAATAATCGATATTATATGCAATCATTGTTGTTGGATACAGAGACGCAAAATCGAAAGGAACTACCTTGTCGTATACGCCAGGGATTGGATCAAAAACGTGAGCACCTACATATCTCTCATTTTCTTGTGTTACATATCCTTCCTTCTCTACTACAATATTATTATACATACAGAAATAATACACTTGGCTAAATACCTTAACCTGCTGACCTTGAGTGTATAGGGAAAATATGTTCACGTTACACACCTTTGCCATTTCAGCAAGACCAGTCCATATATCTAATTTATCCATCAACTTATTACAAAGTGCAGTGTCCTGCACGCAGTACTTACCCACATCTGATATTGCCTTTACTGCTTTTCTGGAATAACTGCCATCAGCTTTTTTGGTTGTTCCCACTTCGTAACACTTGAATATATCTTTAGCTGTCAGAGGATCTTTTGTATCATCATCTAGAAAATGCTCTGACACCGTCTTCAACTTGTAATTATTCAGCTTATAATCTCGCCTTATGATAGGCAGCAAATCAACAAACACTCTTCCTTCAGCGTTTAAAAACTGGAATTCCTGATTTTTGTACGCTGAAGAAGACCATTTAATTGTCTTTTCTTTTGCATGTTTGTATACAGGAAATCCCTGTCTATCAAATTCAGAAATGCACATATTTAGCTTGGCCCTGTCAATCATGTATGGTATATCAAAACCCAGTATGTTATACCCAGTTATTAGGTTTGGATTGTGTTCTCTAATAAAGTTTGTAAACCCTATCAACAATTCTGCCTCGTTATCATATCCGTATATGTTAACATCCTTCCCAACCCACTTAGCCGAAGGCTCGCCTAAACTCAAAAGGTACTTATCATAATCCTCACTACCTTCTCTGTTTAAAACACAAGAAATTTGAAACACCTTGTCCTCCGGTTTGTTAGGATCTGGCATTCTACTCGGATTAGAAGAATAGACTTCTATATCAAATCCCATAATCAGGGGCGTCGCCAGCACATTGTCTTCCACTTTCTCAAGTGCTTTATAACTCGTATTATACTCTTTATAACAGGTAGTTGTGTACTCGTCTTCAGGAACTTCTGTTGCTACCGTTTTTATCCAACCAGTGGTAGGAATATCCTTACAACATACCAATTGTAGAATGGGAGTTGCGTTATCTTCATGAATCTTGATACTTACCTTCCCTATACCAGATACAAACAAACTATTCTTCAATGTGTAAGTGAGAAACTTAACCTCTTTGAAAGTTTTAAAAGAGCACAGAATGAATGGGAAAAGAATTGGTTTCTTATCCTTTGTAAAATTAGCATAGTACAGCTTTCTCTTCATCTTTAGCTCGCATTTCTGCAAGCTGCTCCTCTTTCCCAGTATTTTTCTCAGTTTGTCCTCAAACATCTTCACTTTAATTTCGTCCCACTGTATTGTGGGTGGTAGCTCGATATAGCAATAGGGTGTGAAATCGGTGACATGAACGCATAAAGTGTTATTCTGTTTATCGATTCCATAAATATCAATAACAACTCTGTTTTCGTCTTCGTCATCATTCACAACCCAATCGTATGAAAAAAATTTTACTTCCTGCATTTTATGTTTTGCAGCATATGTTTAAATTTATTCATTTTCACTTTTACTGTATGAGTTACATTTGATTTATCATTTATCACCTCGAAGGCTTTCTGTGATCTTCAATATATCTTCATATATCCAGTCAATACATATATTCAAATTCAGGAAAAAAAGCGATATACCCTTAAACACATTGCCCCCAAATTCAATAAAGACCTGTTTTTTCAATTCGTCTGTGTCTTCGTCCCTGGATGCTGACCCAAGTCTTTTACATATAACAAAGCAGTACTCGACCAAACTGAAAAAATCATTGGCATTAAATGAATCTGACTCAATCATTTGTTTGAATAAGGCGACATCTAAGTCTTCATCAATCGCTTTTTTCATCTTTTCGTTCAGAACCAGTTCTAGTACTTTTCTCTTAAATTCTGTGTAGAGTGTTACTACATAATCGAAATCCGGCTCCTTCTGTGTCAGCTTTTCTTCTATTACATCTCTCCAGGCTTTTCTGGCTGTTTCCTTTATTTGTTCCTCTATGGTTAATGTAGACATTTATTTAATTTCTTTTGATTGCGTTTTAAGTTAATTTTTTCTCATATATAAATAAATGTCAGCTCAATTAGTAATCGTTATAATTGCTATGTTAATAGCATTTGCTCTAATTATCGCGGGTCTTTACTTTGGACTAGTCCAACCCAATTCACAGAAATTAGAAAAAGAAAATCAGGCACTCAAGGATGAAAATTCTAAACTAGAAAGTGACGTTGCGTTACTCGAAACTAAGTCAAATGCGGCTTATGCAACAATGAACTATTCAGCGTTGAGTCGTTTTATGGGCCTACCACAAAATGTAAAGGATAAAGAGATCAAGTTCCTCTTTTTACCTAGAGATGGTAAACCGAAGAAGGACCCAGACACTGGTTATATACAAAACTTAACAATACCGATAAAACAAGGAGATACTTTCAGATTAGGAATAATAGGTTCAAGTGTAAACTTCAGTGACGCTTACATTAATGTTTTGAATAACGAAACTACTGACGATGTAGAAACGACAAAAGTACCTTTACAACCTTATACTATTCCTAACTTTATTGAAATGCAGTCCCCTGTAGACTTCAACTACATACACTCTATTGTTATTACCCCTACATCCGGTTTTAATTTGTCACAGTTTATACTACAAATCAAAGACGGAGATAAATACAAAATTAACATTGCCAATAATACTGTTATTAATCAAGGAGTAAACCCAGCAAACGGAAATACGAACTTCAATCCTAATGCTGCCTTTTGCTACACTCCCACAATAGCTTCACCAAAATCAACTTTTTACTGTTATGGTAATAATCCTCGAGGTTCTACTGAAATAGGAAACTGTAATTTCTTAGTCAATCAAGGAACTTACGAATGTAGTTCAACATAATTTAAAGTGGTAAATCCATAATATACAATGACTACCGTAGATATTACCGAAGAAGATTCGTTCATAAATTACAAATCCAAGATGAAAGATTTCGATATCAGGGAATATATACACTTTCCTAGAATGAATGTGTGTGACATTCTTGCTTGGTATAAACCAACTTTCATTATAAAAGACTTATTGAATGCCATTTTGGTAGCAATGGTTCTTATTCCACAATCTATTGCCGATGCCAGCATTGCAGGTCTAGACCCGGAATACGGATTGTATACTTCAATACTTCCTTTAGCGGTATATAGCTTTTTTGGAACGTGTCGACAACTAGCTGTCGGACCAGTGGCGCTGTTGTCGATTCTTGTCAGTTCCTCCGGTCTTGATAAGGAACAGATATTCGTTGCTACATTTTTCTCAGGAATAGTACAAATTATTCTAGGAGTACTAAAACTGGGTTCTTTGATCAATTTTTTTAGTCATTCAATAATCAAAGGTGTTATATGTGCAGCTTCGCTTGTCATAATTACATCTCAAATGTTTACACTTGTTGGAATAGAAAAAGTCGCAGACAAAAGTCTTTGGAATTTACTCTATACTTTGTTTCAGAATGTAGATGTTTTCCATATACCAACAGTAGTCGCAAGCATTCTTAACGGTATTCTTCTGCTGGTGCTGAGCATCACGAAGAACAAGTTTGATATTAAGTTACTACCAGTTCCTCTTATTCTATTATGCACTAATATTATACTGTTTGCTTCATTTGGAATTTCTGATACATTTGGTATAGAAGTACTTGGAGAGTTCAGTTTCTCTCTTCCACAATTTACACAACTCCAAATTGGCAATAACGGGTTGACTTACACATTAATTGCTGAAAGTGTGCTGTTTGCCTGTATCGGCTACGTGGAGTCAATAACTATTGCTAAGTCGCTTTCTGCTGAAAACAAATACGTAATTGATACAAATCAGGAACTCTTTTCCATTGGACTTATGAACTTCGTCAGCTCATTCTTTCAGTGTTTCGTTAGCACAGGAAGCTTTAGCAGATCAATCATAAGCAATTACAATAAGACCAAATCTCAGTTTAGCAACTTGTTTTGCAGTTTACTAATTCTTCTGTTCTCTTTGTACCTAAAGGGTTTGCTGTTCTACCTACCAAAGTGCGTCATTTCTTGTATTATTGTCAACTCGTTCCTCAAATACTTTGACGTAAAGACGCCCCTTTACTTTTGGAAAATAAACAAAAAGGATTTCACGACCTGGATTGTGGCATTCGTTACAAGCGTATCATTTGGTCTACAGTATGGAATATTAACCGGATTGATTCTATCATTGCTTATACTAATAAACCAAATAACACAACCACATTGGGCTCGTTTGGGAGAAGTCAAGAGTCCACACGATGAATCATTGATTATATACAGAAACATAAGAAGATACAAAACTGCTAAATTAATAGAAAACGTAGAAATTATTCGTTTCGATTCTTTTCTCAATTTTGCAAATATCGGATACTACAAGGAAGTGGTAGACTCTGTAATTAACAACGACCGGCATATAAAGTACTTGATTTTGGACTTTAGTGTCATATCCAGTTTAGACGCAACCGCTATAAACGGACTGACTGAAATGTATAATGATTTAGATGTTCATATTTTCTTCTGTTGCATGAGAGGTCCTGTTAGAGATATGATAAAGAAATCAGGGATGCTGAAGCACATATACAACCACCCACCTGAAATTACGTGTGAGGAATGTGCCACTCACTTTCACACCGAAATATGTGAAGTGGTCAAATACATTCAGAGTTTACATTAGCAGAAAAGGGTTTCTTTGTATACGAGTTTAAAGGAACCGTAGTAAATATGACTAATGAAAACTATAAACTCCCCTTATACCGAACTAAAAAATTATATAGACAAAACCATAAACAAGGACAAATCATTATACGTAACAAGCAACGACGAACCTACCCCTTTAGACTGCGTAGAGGAAATGATTTCAAGGTTACCTCCTTCTATTTTCAAGAACAGAAATCTTGAGGTGTTTGATCCTTGCTGTGGCAACGGTAACTTTTTTATACCGTTGTATTTCAGTTTGCTACAATATCACAAACCTCAAGAAATTGTGGAAAAGATGTTGCATTTCAACGATATCAACGAGGACAGACTTGCAGTGGTTAAACAAATTTTTGGCGTCGACGGCTTCAAAACTAATATAACAAATTATGACTTCTTGTCAAACGATATCGACAATAAGCTGTATGATTTGATAATGTGTAACCCACCCTACGCGAAGTTCTCCAAGAACGGAAACAGAGCATCGAAAAACCACAACCTTGTTGGCGACTTCATCGACAGGTCGCTCAGAAAAACAAAACCTGGTGGTTACTTGCTATTCATAGTGCCTAATAATTGGATGTCTTATTCGAGAAGAAATAAGTTGATTACACAGCTTACTGAGCTACAATTCCATTACTTGAATATACACACGGCAAAAAAGTACTTCAAACACATTGGTTCGTCTTTTACTTGGTTTGTTCTTCAAAATAAGAAGTTTTATAAACCTATACAGATTGAAGGAATCTGGAAAAACAAGGAATACACAAGCATGGTTAACAGTCAAGTTAGGAAGTATATACCACTGTTCTACAACAAACTCATACAGTCAATAATAAACAAAACTCTAGATGCTCCAAGTAAAAAATTTCTTGTTGAAACTACTAGTGACTTACATCGTCATACAAAGAAAAAAGTAATACAAAATCATAGGTATGAAGAATACAGACACAGACTTATACACACTCCTTCTCAAACATGCTGGAGTAAGATCCCACACAAGTATCAAAAAGGCTATAAAGTTTTCATATCTCTCAGTTCTTATTACAAAGTGTTTGTAGACAACTGTGGAATGACTCAATCGATAGCGTTTATACGTTGTGAGAACAAGAAAGAAGCGGAGGGGATATGTGACACTCTCAAACACCCATTATATGTTTTTCTGAACGACATATGTAGGTACGGTAATTTCAATAATGTCTTAATTCTCAAGTCATTTCCGTATGTAAATAGCCGAACAGACGTATACAACACATTACACATAACGAAAACAGAACAGCTGTTCATCGAACAAAACTTCAAATATCGAGGTAGTTAATGAATACTGGTTCAAATTAAACGGGTAACTAACGTATAATGAGGTTGCCAGTCAAGACTCTGAACTCATCTTAATTTTTTCTTCCGGAAAAAAATTCTTTTACAGAAAACTAAAAATTCGGATTTTGATTTGTTCAAAAAAAAAACACACACAATATTTGTGTGTGTTTTTTTTTTCTGAAAATACTTTATCACATTCTGAATTCAGTAAAAGTATTTTCCGGAAAAAATTAAGATGAGTAATCAGCCTATAAATTAACCTGAAAATCCATCTTAATTTTTTTCTTCCGGAAAAAATTCTTTTGCGCAAAAAGAAAACATTCAGACATCGAAAACGCCAAGTTCTGAACGATTTTGTCTGTCAAAATTTGTGAAAATTTGTGAAAATTTGCGAAAAAAACCAAACATTCATCGTGGTGGTTGAATTTGACCTTGATTATGTAACATATGTTTGTCAAAATTTGTGAAAATTTGTCAAAATTTGTGAAAAAACCACTTTTTCCACCCTGTAATCAAACTGGAATATTAATGTTTCGTAAGCGTACCTGTAATCAACCTTGAAAGTTCACGATTCGTTATTTCAAATTAGTCCAAAAAAAAGTAAACGTCGTTACTCGTGGTGTAAAACAGCTTCGAACTTCTCGCTTTCGTTCGTCGAATTCTATTTTGAAACAAAAATGACAAAATTTTCGTTTTAAAAGAAAATACAATAATATAAATGAGTTCAGAATGTCAATTTTGTGGAAAGACTTTCTCAAGTGTATACGTTTTAAAAACACACGTGTCTAAGGCGAAATACTGTTTAAAAATACAGAGGAGTAAAAAAGAAGCAGATACCATAACAGAACGGAAAAAGAATCAGCAAGAAGAGAAAATAAAGCTGCAAGAAGAGAAAATAAAGCTGCAAGAAGAGAAAATAAAACAGCATCGACAGAAAATAAAACAGCATCAACAGAAAATAAAGGGGCATCAACAGAAAATAAAGCGGCAAACGAAGGAGATTAAGCGATACGAAGAACGACTTGCACTGCAAAAGAGAGAATACGAAGAAAAAATAGAGAAACTACAGGATCGTATACAAGAATTGGCAACGAAGGCGATAGCCAAACCGACAACAACAAACAACAACACTACTAACGTCTTGAATCTCACGCCATTTGATATGGACGCCAAATGTATAAAGGACAAGATACAGGAGAAATACGATTTTGGTTACTTTCTTAAAGGACAGAGGGGAGTGGCA
>Ga0114925_10001533_pt1 | contig 11456 bp, 9 predicted proteins | sample SumtaG_2_FD_87287 | JGI IMG/M metagenome (GOLD analysis project Ga0114925, IMG submission 87287) | Deep subsurface microbial communities from Indian Ocean to uncover new lineages of life (NeLLi) - Sumatra_00607 metaG | ecosystem: Environmental > Aquatic > Marine > Oceanic > Sediment | place...
CTGCACCTTGGCGCTACCAACGGGGATAGCTATCGGCCTGTGCGAAATCACGAGAGTCTGCGACATCATCAAGCGATGCGGAGTAGAGGAGAGCACGATGCAAGCAATGCCAGAATGGGCGGCGTCATGATCAAGTGGTCCTATCAAGTAGAAACGGTTGAGATCCTGGATTGTATAGGACGCCACGACATACTCGAAGACAAACTCAGTGCGTGGGGAAATAAAGGATGGGAGCTAGTTTGCATAACGGAGAAAGAAAAGCCACGCAGCAGAAATCAGTGCTGGATCTATACCTGCACGTTCAAGTTCCGTCGTGGTGGCATCTCGCCCGATAAAATCGCGGCCGCCAAGGATTGCTTGCGTAGAGCGGGCATCATAGACATGCCAGAGGCGGTGCCGGCATGATCATCAAGTGGGATGCGGGAGTACTTCTGTACGAAGATGAAGATGGCATTTTAGCTGGCAGAGTCAATCGCCGCTGGAAAGCAGGATCCATCGAGTTTCGCGAGCACTGGATGCATCTGATTGATGACAAATGCGAGTCGTTCGTCAGATACGATCAAATCACCCATGTTAATTTCTATGGCCGTGTTGTCGTGAGCTGGTATGCAAAAGAATGGAGCGTAGCGTGGACGTTTAAGGCTCGCAAAATCTACGACGAGATTATGGTGCGGGCACGCGCGCTATTCATGGACGGCAAAGGTGCTGGACAGCTTGTGGGAGACGTATCATGATCACCCGCCTAGCGATACCCAAGGAATACCTGCGCGTGTCAGCTTGCGGCAAAGAGATGGAGTTCGTGCGCACGCCAGAGGTGGAGGCGATTCTCAAGGATCATTATGGACGTGACGGGTTGTGCTTGAAGATGCTTGGGCGAACAGAGCATCTTAATCAAGCCAAGACAGACTGGCAGCATGCATGGGGCGATGGATCGTTGTGGGGGGGTGTTGCGCTAACGACGGTAACGCCAGTCCAGAACATCTATTCCTGGTACGGTTTGGCACCACGAGTTTATGGCTTGGTCGTTCTGAATAGTGAGCGGGCTGCCCAAGTCGTGGACTTTGCCAAGGGCACCGGAAGACCCCGCGTCGCCAAGGCCCAGCAGGTCGCCGCCAAGTATCGCCTCGCCGTCAAGGGCGGCGACATCAACAAGCAGCTCGCCGAATCACACCGCTGGATCGGTGGCAAGATCGTGGACTTTGGCCGATTCCACTTTTCTGACCCGAAATGGTATCAGTGGCGCATGCGCCAGCATGTCATTCGCTACCACAAGAAGCCACACAAGAAATCGCTTGGCTATCATCCCTGCCCTGAGCTCGGCGTCAAGGGGGTGAGAGAGATCGAATCGCGTATCAAGATGATGCGCTGGGATGATTACGAGTGGAAGGGCCGGACTGTGCTCGACGTCGGTTGCAACTCGTGCGCGTTTGCGCGCGAGGCTACCAGGCGCGGCGCCGCTCGCGTCATTGCCGTCGATTATAAAGGCGCAACCAAGAACCGAGAACTCGATAACTGGTTGGGCTACTGGAATATCGACCACTTGCAGATATTGCTACCAAAAGAGTGGAAACAGATTCGACGCAAGACAGGCATCAAGCGCTTTGACACCGTGATCTGCCTCAGCATGGTGGGCCACGCTGGCGGCTACAAGCGCTGGTTGCCAGCACTATGCGACGATCTGCTGTTTTTCAGTGGCCAGGGCAATGAGGAGCGCAGCAAGTACCAAGCCAAACTAGACAGAGATTTCGCAGAGGCCGAGTGGCGCGGCTATGCGACGGATAACGGTCGCCATCCCGTGTGGGTTTGCCACAAGCAGCACGCGCAGGGCGTCGCCACGGCTTTGGATGAGCCCCTGGAGGCATAATGGTCTATATCCCTTATGAGCGGCTAAAGCGCTACCTCGGCTCGCAGAGTGATGAGGCTGTCGACGATGATCTGCTACAAGAGTTCCTGACATTCGCTGAGGGTTACATCGACCAAGAAACGCACCGGCACTTTGAGGCTGTCACGAAAACGCGTCGCTATCACGTCGGCACACCGGCCTCCTGGGGCGACCGGCTCATCAGCGCAGAGACCATTGACAATCCGCGCGAGCTGATTCTGGACGATGATCTGCTGACCATCACGAGCTTGCAAGACCAACAAGGCGCCCGGACGTTTGCAGCGAGCGACTATGTGCTACTCCCGACCAATGAGACGCCCAAGTATGCCATCCTACTCATCGATGACGTGTGGCGGTACGTCAACACGCCGCTTGAGGCCGTGATTGTGACGGGCACCTGGGGATGGTCCGCGACGGCGCCACAAGACATCCGCATGGCCACGCGGCGGCTGGCGGCATTCTTGTATCGTCAGAAAGACAGCCAGGTATTCGACACGACAGCGATGTTTGAGGGCGGCGTATTGTCGATCCCGCAAGGCGTCCCGCGCATCGTGCAACTCATCATCGACCGCTATAGGAAGACGCTCTGATGCTAGGTCTCGGCGCGCTGACGCCCAACCCGCTGGCCACGTTCACGAACTTTGTGGGCGGTCTGGCTGATTTGCATATCGAAGGGCTCTCCCGCAACTTTGGTTGGGGGCAGCCCGACTCGCTGGACGTGCCCGCGCTACCGGCTATGTGGGTGACGTTGCCCGAAAGCGACGCCCAACTAATGACCTTCGAAGGGGGTGCTGCAACCCATGTAATGAGACTGCATATGTGGATCGCCGTCGCGCCCGTGGCCCAAGGTGTGCAAGAGACGCGCTTCCGAGCAGCCGTCCTTATGATGGACTATCTGTTTCACGCACTCGCGCACGAGGACTTACCCACGGACGAGATCTCGATCAGCAAGTTGACCTGGACGATGCGAATGACCGAAGTGACAGTAGCAGGTGCGGTATTCACCGCAGTACATGCCCTGATAACAGGGCGGGGGTAACATGGCACAGACAACTGGACACGGGACATCGAAGCACGCGACGCTGGAAATCCGAGCCAGCACTAGCACGACATGGGTTGACGCGAGCGGCTGGGCCGCGGCGGTCACGCCTGGAGGCGGCGACCACATGATCGGTGACGCGCACACTTTCGACGGCGTGTGGCCGATCGTGGCGCTCGGCAAACTCAATCCACTCGACTATGGTATTCGGATCATCTACACCGAAGAGGCTGGCGAGGGCGCCGATCTGCTACATGGATTTTATGAGAATGAGGAACAGATCGACCTCCGCTACCGGCCTTTTGGCGCTAGTGGATGGCAGTGGTTCATCACGGGTTTTGTGGTCGGTCCGTGTGTGCCCGAGGCTGACGGCGACAGCGGCGACATCCTGACCGTCGACGCGACAGTGCACGGCACTGGCCTAGAGCTGACCGTAGCAACAACCTAACAGAAGAGGGGAGAACGATGCTAGAGGAGAAAGAGGTCATCCAGGGCACACCTGATGACGTGTTAGAACCTGTCGAGGAACTGGATGACCTTGTGTTCACAGTGAATGTCGAGGCTTTGGACGATATGACTATCGGCCAATCCGCGGCGTTACTGACGCCAGACAAAGTGCCTTTGTATCTACTCATCGAGGCGCTCGACGCGCTCACTGATGGCATCGATGTCTGGGCGCTGCGAAAAGAGGATCTGGAACTGGTAGCGAACCGCATTGGCGCAGCCTTTGAGGCTCGGCGCGCCTCAAAAAACTCAGACGGGCCCTAGCTCGCTACTACTTTGTAGGGCAAGGGCCGGTGCCATGGGAAGTGATCGAGCTCGCAATGATTCGGGAATTCAACTGTAAGCCATCGGAGCTGTCAGGGGAAAACCTGATTCATTGCATGCGGCTGCTCACAGTGATGGAGTTTGAGAAAAAGTGGCCGAACGCGAAGTCAAGATAGTCATAACGGGCGAGGACCGCTCGAAAAAGGCCCTGAAGGCTGGCGAGAAAAGCTGGAAGAAGTTCGGCAAGAACATCACCGGCTTCATCGGCGGCGCTACAAAGGCGCTGGCGAAACTTGGCGCTGCTGCTGCTTTGGGCATTGGCGCGATAAGTGTCACTAGCATCAAAACGGCCATTGAGGTCGAGAGCGCCTTTGCGGGCGTGATCAAGACGACTGAGGGACTCGTCGATGAGTTTGGCATCCTCAACAAAGTCGGCGAGGACTTACGCGGTGAGTTCCGCGCGTTGGCTTTGGAGATCCCGACAGACTTGCCTGACTTGATGCAAGTCGGCGAGCTTGGCGGGCAGCTCGGCATTGCGAAAGAGAATCTAGTCAGCTTACCAAAACCGTCGCGGCTTTGGGCGAAGCGACTAACCTCACGCGCGAACAGGCAGCCACCTCCTTCGCTCAGATCTCCAATATCATGGGCACCTCGCAGGAAGACTTTGACCGCATGGGGTCCAGCGTCGTGGCCCTGGGCAACTCCTTTGCTACGACAGAGAGCGACATCGTTAACTTTGCCACGCGCATATCCGCAACGGGTCGCATCGCTGGCCTCGCTGAGGCTGACGTATTTGGCATTGCAGCCGCTTTTACCTCTGTTGGCGTCCAGGCTGAGGCAGGTGGGACGGCGGTACAAAAGGTGCTGACGGCGATGACGATTGCCGTAGCACAGGGCGGCGACAAACTTGGAATCTTTGCAGCGACAGCCGGTCTTTCCGCCGAGGAGTTTGCGACAGCGTTTCGAGAGGATGCGGCGGGGGCATTTACGGACTTTGTTGAGGGCTTGGGCAAACAAGGCAAGGCTGCTTTCGGAACGCTAGAAGAGCTGGAACTCCAAGACCAACGCTTGATTCGCGCATTCCTGTCGCTTTCGGGTGCGGGCGACTTGCTTGGCAAGACGATTGCCGAATCGAATCTTGCCTGGGAAGAGAATACGGCGCTTACCGCCGAAGCTGAGGCACGATACAGGACGTTCGCAAGTCAGCTCAAGATTGCCAAGAACACCATCAAAGACATCGCACTCAGTATCGGCGAAGCATTGCTGCCGTTCGTCCGCGAGATGTTGGTGGCGGTGGCGCCGTTTATCAAAGAGTTCGCCGAGCGGTTGCCCGAACTACTAGAAACAAAGGTCATCCCCGCAATCGAAGGCGTCATCGGCGTCGTCAAAGAGATCATCGAAGCCATCAAAGAGGGCGACTTTGGCAAGGTCGCTGAGATCATGGGCGGTCATCTGCGCACGATGTATAGCAAGGCACTCGAATGGGTCCAGGAACATATCGGGCCGCTTGTAGACGCGGCGGCGGCGTTCCTTAGCGTCTGGGTATCAGAGTGGGTCGTATGGTTCGAAGCCAACAAGGAGACCATTAAAGCGGACCTAGGCAAGCAGATTCGTGACTGGATCAAAGGTGCCATCGCATGGATAGAAGATAACTGGGACCCGTTGAAAGAGCAAGTCAAAGCGACGCTTAAAGCATGGGCGGCGAAGGTTGTCGAGTGGTTCAATGAGACCGTAGTGCCAGCCGTACAGGCATTTGGTGAGAAGATCCGCGACTGGATAAAGGGAGCGATAGGCTGGACCGAAAAACAGGTTGAAACACTAGGCCCGATTCTTGGAGCGGTGCTGGAAGATGTGGCCGTATCAGCTATCGAATGGTTTGAAGACACCGTAGAACCTGCGGCCATAGAACTAGGCGCGACGTTGTCCCAGATAATCACTGAAGCCATCACTGAAGCCGAAAAGAAGATGCCTGAAGCCTCCGTTGCATTTGGTACTGTGCTGGCAAACTGGGTTTCGGATGCGAATACCGAACTACAGAAAAAACTTCCGGAGATAGCGGCACAGATAGGCACCACACTGGGCAACATTACACGCACCGCTATAGGACTCTTTGCTGAGTCAGGAACCTTTACCCAGATGCGGGATGAGATGTTCCTTAACATCTGGAAAGGCATCATCGTTGGTAGCGCAGAGAACCCGAGTCTCATACTGGCTGGGCACAAAGCACTATTCAAAGCTATAACGTCTATGTGGCACTCATTCATCGTTGCGCTGACAGGGGATCCATCTTATTCGGCTACCTTTAGTGCATGGTTTGAGGGCGTGCTTGATAACGCGCTAGAAGTTGTGCAAAAAGCCGCCGTGCTAGCTTGGGCCTCGGTTGGTGGGGGAATCATCGATGGCGTGTGGAAAGGTCTCGAGGATGGCTGGGATAATTTCAAGAAAGATGTAGAGAAAAAGTTCAAGGATCTAGTTAATAGCGTCAAGTCCGCTCTAGGCATATCCTCACCTTCCCGAGTATTCGCCGAGCTTGGACTGGAAATGATGATCGGACTAGGCGAAGGAATAACTGAGGGCGAAGCCCAGGTCATCAAGAAGCTATCGAAAGCCATCGGGCGCATCGTCAACGCATTCAGCCAGCTCGTCGAGTTGCAAAAGGGCTTCGGTTTGGCAGGCGGCCAGCTCCCTAACATTGGCCCCTTCCTCGATCAATTCGAGCTGACGATTCGCACCCTCTTCTGGCGCATCGAAGGACTCATTGAGGAGTTCGGTGAGAAGCGCATCAAGAAGGTGCGCAAGAGCGCCAAGCGGCTACGCGAGATCATCCAGGCCGTAATGATCGACATGAGCGGGATTGCGCTGGTCGAGTTGCCCGATATGAACCAATGGCGTGATCAGATCATTGCTTTGACCAGAGCCGTGATGCAGGCCCTCGGACATCTGGCTTTTGAGTTTGGGGAGAAGGGCCTGGAGGCGGCGGCAGTTTGGGCGGGAAGTGTGAGGGACATTCTAGGGCTCGTCAAGCCTGCCGTCGACGCGTTGAAGGCCATGACGGATTTCGTTATGGTTGCGAATCTTAAAGACAAGATGCGCGACTTTGCTGATAGCCTAGTCGTTGTCGTATTTGAGCTGGCACGAGTTGCTGCGAACTTTATCGCTGTCGGCGAAGATGGGACAGTCAGCGGCCTGGAGGCTGCCGAGCGGTTCAGTGCTGCGGCAGCAACGATAGTGGGCGTTGTCAAGCCGGGAGTAGATGCGCTGAAGGCCATGACGGATTTCGCTATGGTTGCGGACCTTAAAGACAAGATGCGCGACTTTGCTGATAGCCTAGTCGTTGTCGTATTTGAACTGGCACGGGTTGCTGCGAACTTTATCATTGTCGGCGAAGATGGGACAGTCAGCGGCCTGGAGGCTGCCGAGCGGTTCAGTGCTGCGGCAGCAAAGATAGCGAGCGTTGTCGAACCCGGCATCAAAGCGCTAACTGGGCTTATGGATTTTACCATGGTTGCGAATCTTAAAGACAAGATGCGCGACTTTGCTGATAGCCTAGTCGTTGTTGTGTTTGAACTGGCACGAGTTGCTACGAACTTTATCATTGTCGGCGAAGATGGGACAGTCAGCGGGCTAGAAGCTGCAGAGCGATTCGCGCAGGCAGCTAGCAAGATCGTTGGCATCGTAGGACCTGGCATTACTGCTCTGACAGGTCTTATGGACTTTGCCGTAGTCGAGGGCATAAAGGAGAAGGCAAAAGACTTTGCCGAGCATCTCAGCGTCATAGTATTTGAGATCGCACAAGTCGCGGGCTGGTTCATAACCGCAGGTGAAGATGGCTCCCTCAGTGGGCTAGAGGCTGCCGAGCGATTCGGAGCCGCCGCTGCGACCATCGTTGGCGTAGTGGGGCCTGGCATTACCGCCCTGGCTGGGCTCATGGATTTCACGCGTGTTGAGGGCATCAAGGACAAAGCACGAGATTTCGCCGAACATCTCAGCGTCGTGGTGTTTGAAATCGCGGAAGTCGCCAAGTTCTTCGTTATCGCGGGCGAGGACGGCGCCTTTAGCGGACTAGAAGCAGCCGCGATGTTCGGCACAGCAGCGACGGCCATTGTGAGCACTGTAGAACCTGGTATCAAAGCCCTAGCAAGCCTTCTCGACTTTACCAAAGTTGAGAATGTGAAGCAAAAAGCGCGCGATTTCGCTGAAGACTTGGGCGATGTTGTGAATGAGATCGGACGTGTAGCCAAAGGCTTTGTGATTGCCAATGAGGATGGTACATTCAGCGGCCTAGAGGGGGCCACGATATTCGCGACAGCGGCGGGCAAGATCGTTGCCTTAATCGAGCCAGCAATCAAGGCCCTCGCATCGCTGGGCACGCTCGCCAAGAATGCGGGCTTGGCTGACAAACTCAAGATATTCGCAGAACAGATTACCCAAGTGCTGACAACGATTCAGGGACTTGCAACCTCATGGTCTGCCGGTGGCGGCGTGGTATCGGATTTGCGTACTGGCGCTGGAGGCACTCAGCAAAGCGGCCTAGATGCTGCCGTAACATTTGCCGATGCCGTTAGCACCATCTCAACAGGTATTAAAGGCGCTATCGATCTAATCGATAGCTTTATGACCTACAAGGGACGCGTGATTGCGGGCGGCCTTGCGACATTCGCGCAAAATATGCTTCAGTTGCGAAATATGCTAAGTAACGAAGCGGCCAGCATGGAACTAGTATTACCGAAAGCAGAATCATTTGAGACATCTATGACAAGAATCGGTAATGCCATCAAAGCCGGACTTGACGCGGCCATTGGTCTTGACACAACAGAGATACCTGGCCTGAGCAATCTAGCGACATCGGTGGCCAGCATGCTCGATGCTATCGTCAATGCAGTGCGAGTCCGCCTCAGCAACTTTTTCAACATCGGCTTCACTATGGGCCGCTTATTGGCCCAGGGCATCATCTCGGGGCTAGAAAGCGGGCTCGCCAACATGACAAGAACTGTAGGCACCGCTATCATTCCCGCCGCCAACGGCTTCAGCGGCATCGTCACTAGCCCGACGCTCTTCCTGGCAGGCGAGCGTGGCCCCGAGAGTGTGAATATCACACCAGGCGGGGCATCGGGCGGCATCCATATCGAGAACCTCAACGTCAGCGGATCCGGCAACGCTGGCGCTGACGTGCGCAACACGATCCGCCTGCTAGAGTATGGGACGGTGAGCCCATGACGGTGACGCATTTCCCGCAAGAGTGGTTCCGCATCGGCAATGCCGAAGGTGACGTGATCAATTTCCGCGGACCCATGTGGATCACAAGACACGATGGCCTGGGACTCGTACAATCGCGCGCCTTTGCGCAGGCGGGACCGCAGCAGCATGGGCAGACGCTAGCGGCTGCGTACTTACAAGCCCGCGTAGTAACGCTACAGATCCATACGCAGACAACGACCGAGCCCGCGCTACAGGCAGCACGCGACGCCATGGCGTTCATGTTCAACCGCCCCAACGTCGAGGTCTATCTTGACACGATGATGCCATCGGGCACGGCGCGGCGGTTGGATTGCCGCTATCTGAATGGCTACACAGCCCCGAGAGATGCCAGGGACCTATATTTCGTGCAGCCACAGGCGCTACAACTCATTGCTGACGATCCGATCCTATACGACCCGGACCTAATCGTCGAGGAGTTCGGGCTTGGTCCCTACTACGCGGGCTCTGGCGGTATGTTCGTACCGACAGAGGTGCCGACGTTCATCGGCACCGGCAATATCATCGAGACGCGGGCCATCACCTATCCGGGGACGTGGCTGGAATACCCGATCGTTCGATTCAATGGGCCATGCCAGAATCCACGAATTGAGAATGTGACCACGGGCGAGGTGCTAGAGTTCCTGGAAGGCACTGAGGTCAATGTCAACGATTGGCTAGAGATCGACACACGGTATGGATTCAAGACAGTGAGCAACTCGGCGGGCGAACCGCGCATCGATGAGCTCACTGAGACATCCGATCTGGCAACGTTCCACATTGCGCCGCACCCAGAGGCGCTAGAGGGCATCAATGACATCCGGGCATCGTGCACAGATGCGACGACGGACACGGAAATTCTATTTCAGTATCAGGTGAGGTGGTTCTTGACATGAGAGTAGGAATAAGGAGGCAACGATGCACAGGGTACTATTGGCAATCTTTTTGGTATTCTTACCCCTGGTGGCAGGGGGCGGAGGTGACAGTGTGAGTCAGGAGTCCATTTTTTGGCCGACAGATGGCGTAGGCGATGGGACTGCGACAGGTTACACAAGCGACCAGTGGAAATGGGCTATGCGTATGATGTGGACCGTTGACCCAACAACGGAAGGGGTTGCACTTGGATTCCTAAACGATCTTGGGGTGACGAATCCAGGAGGCGTGACGCTACGAGTCGCGAGCGGCGGCGGTGTTGTGTATGGGTTGCCATATCGAAACACGGCGAATGTTGATTTTACGCTGACGACCCCGGTGATCAATACGACAGGATGGCGGCTTGTATTGCGCGCTGACTGGGCTGCTCAGACTGTGCGGCTTGTATTGCTAGAGAGCGCTGACGGCGTCTTGGCAGCGCCCGGTGTAACGCAGACAGCAGGTGTGACGTGGGAAATCACGCTCGCGACGGGCACTATAACCGTTGTCCCTGCCGTCGCGGTCACGGACGCGCGCGCCTACCTTGAGCCAGGAATCCAGCTCGGCCCTGGACGAATCGCGAACAGAACACGGCGGATATTCGTAAGCGCGGACACGGGGTACAATCTTACGGACGGAACAGACATCTTTCAGACAGTCTCGCCAACCGGGCTCCCCTTTCCTGACGATAAAGTCTGTCACGCCACTAGCTTTGTTGCGGTTCCTAAAGACTACGTGCCGGGGACGGACATCATCATTACCTCCGTGGTAGAGTCCGCAGCCTCAGGCAATCTCAATAGCGCGCTAGCCGTTTCCTATGGCTTGTGCGCTGGGGTGTTAAGCGTTACAGCAACAGGGAATGTAGTCGATGCGGTCATTCTAAACCGTTTCTACTGTGTGAACGCGTATACATTCACCAACGCACTACCGGACCAGCTTCTCGTGGTTGAGTTTGCCAGAATCGCGAACGTCGCGGCAGACACGATCAATGACTCGGTGCAGTTCGTAGGCTGGTATCTCGATTACACAGCGGACAGCTAGATGCCAAAGCTCTGGCAAGTCTGGATACGCAACCAAGCAGGCGCCCGCACCGCCAACTTTACCTTCGAGAAGCAGGGCGGTATGGGTTTCGACTATACACGGCGCGTCAACTCGCCGGGGGCTTATGGTCTGCGTTTTGTCAAGAAAGCTACGGAGAGCCTTGCCGCCTTTCAGACCCGCGTCATTGACCACTTTGTTCTTGACGCACAAGTGGAGTTCTCGTGGCGCTGGGAAGAGATGGGCATTCCCTGGCATACGGACGGGACGTTCTTTCATCGTAGCGGGCCGCGGAGTTACAATGCGCAAGGCGCGCTGATCTTTGAGAGCGGGGGTCGCGGCTATCTCGACCTCATCAATCGACGCATCATCGACGAGTTCGCGGGTTCTGTTGGCGCTGTTAAGGAGGGTCCCGCCGAGACGATCATCAAAGAGTTCGTCAACCAACAGGCCGGGCCAGGCGCAGGCGCGCGCGCAATGCCAGGGCTTACTATTCAGGCCGACGCAGGTGGCGGCAACATCGTGCGAGTCAGTCACCCGCATCGCAAACTGCTGCCCATCATCCAGGAAATCGCCAAGATC
>Ga0114925_10001534_pt1 | contig 11454 bp, 5 predicted proteins | sample SumtaG_2_FD_87287 | JGI IMG/M metagenome (GOLD analysis project Ga0114925, IMG submission 87287) | Deep subsurface microbial communities from Indian Ocean to uncover new lineages of life (NeLLi) - Sumatra_00607 metaG | ecosystem: Environmental > Aquatic > Marine > Oceanic > Sediment | place...
TAAGGATCTAAGTAATCAATTCCATTACATGTCCATCCTATTGGAGTTTCACAATATGTCCCACTCCATTCTGGTTCACACGTACAAACATTTGGTTCAAGACAGGTTCCGTGACCAGTACATACAACATCGGCTTCAACGGTACGACGTTCTTCTGGAGGGGTGGAGCAAGAACCAAGTACATATGGTCCATGACATAAAACAGAAGAACACCATTGTCCACCATAACCAACATCACAAGCACATGTATCTTCTGCAGTACAATTCCCTTGTTCACAACATACATAAGGATTACGATAATCAATACCATTACAATAATACACAGGGGATGGTTCATTACAATCCTCCCCGTACCAATATGGATCACATACACAAACATCCTCATCAGCACAAACTCCATTTCCTGCACAAACCCAAGGCTCATCGTATGGAGCTGAAAAACAGGAACATGGCGGTGTACCCCCGCATGGAATTGCTTGACAATTGACTCCTTCGTATGGATAATCACATACACAAACATCTGGGTTAACACATTCTCCGTTTCCAGAACATCGAGGATCTACAACACTACGACGATCATCTTGTGGAATACCAATACCAAAACAAACTGGTTCACTGCACCACAACCCACTGTAATCTGTAGTACAATTACAAAAGTCTTGACTTATACATTCTCCGTTTCCAGAACAAACACTTCCATTATTTTTGTCTATTCCATTACAAGTCCAAGTTGGTTCAATTTCACATTGATCTCCACTATAACTAGTATCACAACTACAATTGTTTACATCAATACAAACTCCGTTACTAGAACACACATTAGGATTATCAAATGGTATTACATAACACATAAAGTATTCACAAAATGATCCATAATATTGTAATTCAGGAAACGATCGTCTTGCTTCATTACAACTACATTGTCCAGTTACACATTCTCCGTTTGGGTCATTACAATCGGAATTAGAAGAACACGACTCACCACCTCTTGTCTGAAGTAAACAATATATTCCTGAATATCCAGAAAAACACTGACAAGTTCCAGCATCACACCATCCTTGTGGGTCAGAACAATCGAAATCTGATACACAAGTTCCTGTATAATCTTCACATTCATCGCCAGTGTATCCAGGATCACATACACAGTTATCTAGAGAAGAACAATCTCCGTAGTCAGAACAAACAACCGGATTATCTTTATGTAACCCGTAGCACCTCCATTCTCCACACCCAGCACCAAAATATCCAACATCACAAATACAATATCCTGAATCACAGACTGCATGATATTCTGAACAATCATCTGGACCAACACACGTCCCGCCACTGTCATACGATTCACATATTGATCCTGAAGTTCCACTAAAACATGTACATGTATCTGTTGATGTACATTCTCCGTTACCACTACAAACATACGGATCTGTTAAAGGAGTTCCAAAACACGTAATGGGAGTATCACAATTTGCTCCTGTCCATTCACTATCACAGACACAAGTATCTATGCCTGTACACGTTCCATGCCCAGAGCAAGTATCTGGATGATCTTTATGGTAACCACTACATTCCCAATATTGACAAAGATCTCCAAAATAATTTGTATTGCATGGACTACAACTCCAACCAACTACTGGAAACTCGGTACAAACTCCATTTACACAGGCTGCTAAACACGCAGCTTGATTGTTGAGAAAATAGGTTGGATCTTCATAACCTGAACAATCTGTTCCTGTATACCCAGGCCAACAATTACATGTTCCTGCATCACACCATCCGCGCGGGTAGTTACAATCTGTATCATCTGTGCATGAATAAACTAAACTGATAAAAACCAATAATAAGATATTGAACATTTTTTTTTCGAACTTTTTTAAAAGAACTTTTTTTTCGAACTTTTTTTTCTCTTTAATTATTAATTGGAACAAACATTTGTTAATAAGCCAAATTTTTTGTATTAAATCAAAGTTTTTATTTCCCTCTCTTGATGACAAATTATTTCAACAATGAAAATTCTACAATTTTTAATTATTTCACGAATTTTTTTATTAAAAGGGAGTAAGAAGAAAAAAAAAAGGAAAAAAAAAAATGAAAAAAAGTTTAAGTGATAGTAACATTATTGTACTGAAAAACAAGTACAAACTAGTAAAAAAGATATCTGAGGGCTCATATGGATCTGTCACAGAAGTAACTAGAGTTGATCTTGAGAAAGAATATAAACAAAGGTTATTAAAAACCAAAATTTTTCAATCAAAAACAGAAAGGTTTTCATTTGCAATAAAAGCGTGTAGCCTCGAAAATCGGTTTGAGTTCAATAATTTTACGAACGAGATAAATGTTTTGAAAAAATGTAATTTCAAACACATTGTGAAGTTCAAGGAATATTTTTTTAGTGACGATTTGTATGAAAATAAAACAGGTAAAAATCTTGTGAAGATGAACTACTATAAATGGCGAGTTGGATACATTGTAATGGAGCTATGTAAGAAAAGGTCGCTCAATCTAGTTCTACGAGATGACAAGATTGATATCAATGATAATACAAAATTAGACTACTGTATACAAATTGCTAAGGCTATAAACTATTTGCATGGAAAGAACATAATTCATCGTGATATAAAATCAGCTAATATTCTATTTTCAAGAAATGTACACAAAGATATTCTAAAGTTGTGTGATTTTGGAACCTCTAAACATATAAGTGATGTGAAAGGAAGTTTAGTTGGCACACCAGAATACACAGCACCAGAGGTTTTAAATGATGACGATGACATTGTTGTTATTGATGAAATGGGAATCCCAGAAATAGTAAATATTAAAAATGAAAAAAATCCTATTAAATTAGATATTTATTCATTCGGTATTTTGATGTGGGAAATATGGGCTAGGAAAGATCCGTATAAAAGGTGTCAAAAAATGTCAACCTACGGATTTATGTCACAAATTTCTTTTAAAAATATTAGACCAGACATATTTGAGATTATTATGGATACTCCTGAAGAAATTGTTAATCTCATAGAAAAATGTTGGAGTAAACGCCCAGGTGATAGACCAGAATCATTCTCAAAGATCTTATATGAGCTCAAAAAAGTTAAGATTAATCTTAATCTTAAACTTAATTCACAAAAAAAAGAGAAGAATAAGAAAAAGAAAAAGAAAAAAAAGAAACAACTAAATTGGTTTTCTTGCTTTCAAAAAAAAGTAGAATAAACAGATTTATTTACATTACACACCAAATACTACTGAAATTCTTCTTTTCACGTTACCAGATTCTATTGTTACGCGCTCATCAACTCTCAGATTGTATATTGTTTGGGGATTACTGTGTGATATTACATTCCTGACCAATCTCATAAGATTTGAGAATCTAGCATTGTTAGTAGTACCACAACCAACCAATCTACCTATTTGATTAACATTATTCACATGTTGAATGTTATCATTTTGTAATGCTCTTATTATCCTTCTTTCCAATGTAAAATTCCTTGTTGGGTTTCTTCTCATCTAATTTCTTTTCTTCTTCTTCTTTTTGCTCACTCATTTATTTTCGATTATTTATTACCAAATAAAAAAAACAAAAAAATGAATGTATTTTTCTAAACAAACAATACATTTGTTAAAAGAAAAAAAAGAAGGGCACAATAATTCTTTAATTCTTTAGATGTTATTATTATTTTTATTAGTTATAAGTTTAATTCGTGCGCCGCCACCACCTGCAAACAAAGTTCACATACTTAGTGATGGTTCTACAAGTTGTAGTAACCCAAATTATCCTACGATTGATGCGGCATTGTTGGGTGTGTTAATTCCTCATGAAACAATTGTGGTGTGTTGTGGAATTCACTCTTATTCGAATTCTATTATTGTGAATAAAAATTTTGTCAAGATTGTCGGAAAACAAGGATGTCCTGGACATAAACCGAGAATTAGATTTACTGATCCATGCTCTAATAAGAAGGTTAGAGCTGATAATGTGACTATTCATAATTTAGAGTTTGAAAAAACTCAAAAATGGCTTCCTTCATGTGAAGATGAGTCAAAGTATGCGATTTCATTTAGTCGAATTTGTGGTACTATTTACGAAAACTTGGAGATTAAACACTGTGAATTTACAAGGGGATTTCACGGACATGTGTTTGTTAGATCAAAAGGATCACTTGTTATTGAACATAACATTTTTGCAAAAGCTTTAGAAGACTCAATCAGAATTGCACATATGGTTAGAACTTTGCAGAACAACAAGTTATATATAAAGCACAACAGGTTTTCTGGATGGTCTCAAAATGCAATTAACTTTAAAAGAATATCAAGTTGTCCAAATGATAAAATAAAAGGTATGGATATTAAAATCCTTGGAAACTTGGCTGATGGAAAGAAAGCTATAGGAATAGGAAACAACTTTTTTAATTACGAAATCTGGAACGTTGGTGGATTGATAAGAAGAGATGTGAGTCCTCCATATAATAATAGACTTGAAGTCAAATTAAACCGAATAACAAAATTGCGAAATAAGGTGTTCTTATTAAATCGTCCTAAAAACTTTTGTCAAACATTTAATTGTGATCATGTAAAATTTATTCGAAATGTTGGACGCAGAGCAATGGCTGGTTTGTTAGTAGACTTTAAAGTTGGTAGTACGCCACCAGATGTTCCACCACTTGGTTCAATTTTTTGCTTCGAAAACGAGTTTTGTGACATGAGTGGGATGTTAGGAGGGATTTTTTTGACACCAACAGAATATGATATTGGTTATACATTAGCTCATGCTCCTGGTTCTGCAGCTCTTACAATGTTTAATGCTATTGGAAATACTATTTGTACGTGCTTTGGGCACGTACATTCAAATCCAGAAGCTTGTGATGGTCATGGAGATTGTGTTGGAAGAGATTTGTGTTTATGTGATGAAAATTATGGTGGAGATGAATGCGACGAAGTTACTGGATGTGATGAACAATGTCAAGGAGGTTGTGAACCACACGGTCATTGTGAATGTCATGAAGTAGATGACAGAAGATCTGTAAAATGTCATGGACCACATTGTCCTCCAGAAATTATTTGTGAATGTGTGTGTGATGATCCAGTTTGGACTGGTGAATGTTGTGATGAACCACTTATACCACCAGGTTGTCCACAACTTTGTTGTGAAAATGGAGTATGTAACGACCAGACAGGTGTATGTACTTGTGATATTGGTTTTGCTCAACCAGATTGTTGTTTTTCAGAATGTTGTAATGGATCTGGATGTAGTGAACCTCATGGCGGTAGTTGTCTTCCAGCTTTAAGGAGAACAGTTGGATGGGAATGTGTTTGTAATCAAGGATATGGTGAAGAGTCTTGTTGTGTTGGATGTGGAGAATGTTCTGGTCAATGTCAACATGGAGGAAGTTGTGGAACAGTAGGTAGAAGAACATTAGGATGCGTTTGTCAAGGTACTGATCATCATGGAGATTGTTGTGAGATTCCTGATCAACCACCACCATGTCCTCCAGACTGTCCAACAGGATGTTTAAATGAAGGAGTATGTCATCAGGATAGAAGAAGCCCACAATTTCATTGCGTTTGTCCTCCTGGATTTGCGCCGCCTTGTTGTGAACCAGAACAGTGCGGGCCACATTGTCCTCTTGATTGCAGCGGACATGGAGCTTGTAGAGGAGGACAATGTTCTTGTTCACCAGGATGGGACGGTAATTGTTGCCACCACCAAGGATGTTGTGAAGGAGATTGTGGACTAAATGGAACATGTATACGTTATGAAGGTAATGCAGTTTGTCAATGTGATCCTGGATTATCTGGTCCTTGTTGTGATTCAGATAGTTCATTTCATTGTTGTCAAGATGATACAATAATAATTAGAGGGGATGGGAATGGAGAAGGATGTGGAAGCCATGGATTATGCTATGGAGATATTTTATTCGGACAATTTTATTGTATCTGCGATGAAGGATGGGGACCAGGAGGTCGGCAAAATCCAGATGGTTGTTGTGATCACACAAGATGTTGTGAAGGAGAAGGTTGTGGAGAAAATGGAGATTGTACATTTGACGAGTTTTTTGGATGGAGATGTGAATGTAGAAATGGTTGGAGTGGACCTTGTTGTCAAAATCCTCCATGTTACGAACAATGTGGTGAAGCGTTATGTGGAGAACATGGTCATTGTGTCTGTGATGAAGACCAAGAAGAAGAAGGCGTTTTGACAACAACACCGCCGTCGCTTTGCCATTGTGAATGTAATCCTGGATTTTATGGACCATGTTGTACTGAAGATGCAGATCCTTTATGCTGTCACGGAGAAGGATGTCACGGTCATGGAGTTTGTGAATGTGAACAATATCCACCAATTATTATTATTGTAGACGACGATTTTGAAGATGACGATGACGATGACGACGACGATCACGGACATGGGCATGGACATGGACATGGACAAAGCCAAGACGAAGAACATGGTCACGGTGGTTATGATGGTCATGGGCATGGAGGACATCACAACGGAGGAAATTGTCGATGTACTTGCGAAGAAGGATGGTCTAAAAAATGTTGTAACGATCCTACTTTATGTCACGGAATCCTCTCAACTGAAGAAAGAGTATGCTGCGGTCATGGAATATGCTGGGATGACGACACTTGTATTTGCAACGAAGGTTGGTGGGGAAAAATGTGTTGTTTACCAACAAAAGAATTTACGTGTTGTGGATGGCCAGCACATCACAAGAGAACTTGTAGAGGACACGGAAAATGTGTGGGACAAAACGAATGTGAATGTGATGAGGGATGGTGGGGTAAATATTGTGGAGATAAAAAAGATCCAATTACTTGTTTCGGTTATCCACACGAACACGAACATGTGTGTTCAAGTCACGGAGAATGTATCAACGATGATACCTGTGATTGTGTAAGACCTTGGTTTGGATTAGAATGTTCAAAGAAAAGAAGACCGCCAACTTGTTTCGGATATCATGCTTATGAACCGGCTGTATGCGATGGACACGGAGATTGTGTCAAGAAAGATTTATGTGAATGTCATGAAGATCCTGAATTTAGAGGCCGTCCTCAAGGAGGTTCACATGGTGATGGAGATAGAGGATGTTGGGAAGAAGAACATGGATGTCACGGACACGGAGAATGTGACGGCCATGGAGAATGTCATCATTATGGGCATTGGATGGGGATAAAATGCCAGGACAGAATTACTTGTTTTGATATCCCAAGACCACTTCCTGGAGAACGAAGAAGAAGACACAAACATTGTCAATATCATAGACATCCACATTGTGATTCTGGCGATGACGAATGTATTCATCACCACGAAAGATGTGGAAGATGTCCATTTAATCATGAACTTGGAGAATGTAATAAATGTCATCACCACGACTTTGACGATTTCGAACCATGTGACCATGATGGAATGTTTCCGTTGTTCCCTGATGATGATCAAGACGACGACGACGATGATGAAGGAGGATGTGAAAATCATCACGACTTCGATGACGATGAAGAATGTGATTGGAAAGACCACGAAACAGAATGGTGTAATAAACCAAGATGTCAATTTGATCATGGAGACCACGGACATCCTGGAGAACATGAGGAATGTGATAGTAAATGCAGACCAATAAAAATCAAAAAATGCAAACCAAAAAAGAAAAAATGCAAACACAAAAAGAGGCCTTGTTGTGGACACGGAGAATGTATTGGGTATAATGAATGTGAATGTGAAGAAGGATGGACTGGACGAGAATGTTGTAGACCAGATGACGGGCCACAATTTAAATGTTTTAATATTCCAAAATGCAGTCCAAGAGTATGTTGTAGACATGGAACTTGTGTTGAACAAGATGAGTGTGAATGTGATGAACATTGGCATGGCGATGAATGTTGCGACACATTAATGTGTTTTGATATACCATTTAGTGATCCAGAAGTATGTTCAGGACATGGAGAATGTGTTGAAGAGGATACTTGTGATTGTGACCCAAATTATGTTTGTAGAAGGTGTGAGATAGAATTTCATGCATACCAATGTTATACACATCATAGAGTTGTGAAGGTTTGTCACGAAACAGAAACTCTAACGTTTGGAACAATAACTGAGGGTTGGATTTTACACACAGAAACGATTAGTATTGAATACGAAAAACAATGTAAAACATGGAATTTTAAGAATGTTGATTCAACAAATGAAACACCAACTATTACATTTGGAGTACCATCAACAGAAATTAGATGCTCGATTACATTTCCAGAATGTTACGACTTTGAAATTCCGATCCCAACAGAAGTGTACTGGATTTCAAGTGTTATTGGATTTATAATATTAGTTATTTTATTTATCTGCTGTGTTTTAGTAATATTTACAACAAATGTAATCAAAAGAAAATATGAATAAAAACTCAATTTAAATTTTTTCGATTATTTTATTCATTTTTTCTTTTATCTTAACAAAAAAAAATGAAGAAAAAAGTTAAAAAATATGTAGGAACAACATCAAGAGAAAAACACAAAAACATTCAAAATCGTAAGCGATGGATTCTTGTTTGGGTTATATTAACACTAATAATATTAACCATTTATTATGGCATTGGATTAGGGTTCTCAATTGGAGGATTAGCAACCAATTCAATTATTTATGCTAGTTCTGTATACATATTTCCCTTGTTTTTTGCTGGCGGATTCTTGGGATCAAACGTTCCTGGGATTTCAATAGTTTATGGAAAATTGTTTCGAATTTCAATCTTCTTTATTCTTGGATTCATGACGGTGTACGTTGTGTGGATGGTTATTGTAATTATAACATTACCAGCTTGGTCAATAGAAAATTGGATAATTGTCATAATCGTAATTGTACTTGATACATTGATTTATATTGGCGCAATTGCTTGTCTGTCCTGGATAAATTCTGTAATTAAAGAATATAAAAAAAATTATAAAGGAGAAAAATCTTTGGAATTACAAGAATGTTATCAAATAACCAGTTTTTTTAGATTCACAAATTATCATACAACAAACCAATGGATATTTATTGTTTTTAATTGGTTCTTCTTTGTAGTGTTTTGTATTTGCCTTATTTTTGGATCTCTTCATTTTTCAAGTGGACAACCAACACATTTTTCAATATGGATAACTCTTGGGTTTACGTTATGGGGAATTTTGTATTTGCAATTTTATTTGGAAACTTTAAGCAAAGAAGAAGAAGGAAAAGGAAATGGAGATTTTGAGTCTGATTTAAAAAATAGACGTGGTGTAAGAGCAATGAGTTCATTGATTTCATTTGGTGTGTTTACAATAGGTTTTGTGATAGTTCTAGTTTATTACATAATAATGTTATCAGTGTTTCATACAGTTGTATGTTGTTCTACACCAGGATTGTCATGGACGATATGGTTTGTTATGATCGCAAACTGTATTCAAGCTCTTTTGTGTGTTATCATTATATCAATTTCTATTTACAATATGTATCACTACAATTTTTTGAAAAACTTTTCTGAGAACTGGGATGAGAGAGGAGAATTTTTGACACAAAAAATAGGAAGAGAAGGAGGAAGAAGTGGGAATAAAGTAGCAATAGCATCATCAACCCACTCGAAAAAAAGAAGAAGCAAATATTTTGTGTAAATTTTAAAAAAAAATTAAAAATCATTATATTTTTTTAACAAATGTGTTACTCTTGGAACAAAATCATCTAAACCAATTGTTTCTCTAACTGTATCATCTATTACTCCATCATCAGTAATGCGTTTATCTGTTTTTATGTATCTTCCTCCAGAATAATATGACGTAAGTCTATTTTCAAAATTCCCTTCATCAACACAACTGTTGCTGTTATCACTACTACTATTACTACACCCACCACCACAACCACCTCTTGAAGAGTAATTTCTCTTTATTTCATCTCTTTTTAACATTCTAGTCTCATTTCTTTTTGATAATCTTTCAGCTGTTTGTTTCCTCTGTTTTTTTACATATTTGACCAGTTTTTGTCTATTTCCACTTGCCTTCTCATATTCTTCATTGTTTATTAATTCCCAAACATGTCGTGAAAAAACATCCATTACTGCCTTCTTTTTTGATGAATTATTTATAATTTCGTCCAATTCGTGATATGCCTTCATGAGATTATCTGTATTTGATAATCCTAATATTAATGCAGACCCACTTTGAAACACCAAATATGTTGCCCATTTGCCTCTATATATTGCCCCAGGAAAAGCCTCTGGGGAATATTTTACTGACTCCTGATTATCATTTCGAATTCCATCCAAACAAACTCTTTTTGGATCCAAATTACATTTACAAACTGTATTTGATGTTTTCATTTTTTTACAATTCATGCTAGAAGACTTTGAGACATATTTTATGTCATTGTAAAAATACCTGCTCCTTTTGTTCGTGTTTCTAATAAATTTCCTTTCTCTTATTTTACCAAGTTCATTCATATAAACAGTTGCAACAAATTTTGCTTCAAACTCGGAAGTTGATCCAACTACAATGAATTTTCCAGTTCTATACAGGAGCCCAGTAGATCTTTTACCACTACCAGGCATAGTAAACCTCAAAGAAGCTGCAGCAAACTTGTGTTTGAAATACTCATAATTTTCAATAACTTGTGAAAATGAAGCGTGATCAAATTTTGTTTGGGTGTTTATTACACTAACAATATTTTGTAATCTTGGCGTTCGATAATCCACATGCTCTTCTTCTTGTTGTTTCTTATAAACAATCTTTCTTTTTTTCCTAGGGATTATTATTGGTCTGGTCCTTCTTTTTCTTTTCCCCATTTTTTTTTTTCCTTTTTAAAAGAAAAAAAAAAGAGCGCGAAGGAGAGGAGAAGAAAAAAAAAAATGGAAAAGTCTGTTTTTATCGTGGATTGTAGATACCTTAGTAATCTGATGGAAAAAAACTTGGAGACACTTGTTGGGTTTTCAAAAAATCATAGTCATATTAAAAAAATGTATTATTTGATTTCAGATGAAAATACCAAGACTGCATATTTTGTTACCTCGATGATAGAATTTTATAATAAATTAAGCCCAAACATAATGTTTATTTATTATGCCAATCTCGAAAACCTTGTTTGTAACAATCTTGTTGAAAGTATAAAACCTTTATTAGCTATTGACCAACATACCAAAAATGTCAAAACTGTAGATTTGGATTTAGGTAACAAAAAAAGAGAAATTAAAGTTATTGATTTTCGGGCAAAAATCATAGAAAAAATAGTCATCAAGAACAACATTATATTCCCGTTGGATATTATTGCGACGTTTGTTCAACTCTCAGCATATAAGACATTGATGTTGTACAAGTATGTTAGATCTTTAGTAACTTCAACAAATGAAGAAAACAGTGTTAGTATTGTAAAATTCACAGCAAAAATGTACTTGAAAAACCCAGATCCTCCAACTCTTGTTGAATATGTTAAAGATGTTGAAACCCAAAAAAAAGAATATTTTTCAATAA
>Ga0114925_10001535_pt1 | contig 11451 bp, 11 predicted proteins | sample SumtaG_2_FD_87287 | JGI IMG/M metagenome (GOLD analysis project Ga0114925, IMG submission 87287) | Deep subsurface microbial communities from Indian Ocean to uncover new lineages of life (NeLLi) - Sumatra_00607 metaG | ecosystem: Environmental > Aquatic > Marine > Oceanic > Sediment | place...
CCTGGACATCATACGGCTTGGGCAGCACTATGAACCGGAGCGGGTCGAGGCGGCGGCTAAGAGGGCCCTCAAATATAACACCTGCTCCTACAGGTCCGTGAGCGCCATCCTGGCCGCCGGTCTGGACCGGCAGACGGACACCGAGGAACAGCCCCGCCAGATGACCTTGCTTCAGCATGACAACATCAGGGGCAGGGAATACTACGCAACTTTTAATCAGGAGGAAAACTATGCTTAACGAGCAGACCATAGCCACTCTCAACTCGCTGAAGCTGTTTGGCATGGTCAGGGGGTTTGAAGAGCGACTTAACAGTCCCAGACGCGCTGAGCTCTCCCATGCCGAGTTTGTGGGGCTACTGGTGCAGGATGAGAAGACCTACCGCGACAATCAGCGGCTCAAGCGCCTGCTGAGAAACGCCAGACTCCGCCAGCCGGCTGCCCTGGAGGACATCGACTACCGGCATCCCTGCGGCCTGAGCAAGTCGGTGATACTGGAGCTAGGCAGTACCCAGTGGCTAACCGCCCACCGCAATGTGCTCATCACCGGTCCCACCGGGATCGGGAAATCATACCTCGCCTGCGCCCTGGGCAACTATGCTGCCCAGGCTGATTATTCCGTCCTCTACCTGCGGGCGCCCAGATTATTTGAAAGCCTTCAGCAAGCACGGGGAGATGGCTCACACCTGAAAACCCTCGCCGGGCTGGCCAAGGTGCAACTATTGATTATCGACGACTTTCTACTCACCCCTCCAGCCGACCGGGAGCACCGGGACCGGCTGGAGATCGTGGAAGACCCTATCAGTCGGGCGCCACCGTTATTACCAGCCAGTGCCCCATCAGGGACTGGCACCCCAATATCGGTGACCCTACCCTGGCCGACGCCATATGCGACCGGCTGCTGCACAACGCCTACAAGATAGAGCTCAAAGGTGATTCCATGCGCAAGGACCAGAGCGGATCCCCATGATACCCACTGCCACCAGCCTGGTGGTAAATCCGGAAAAACGTGTGAAAGGAGGGAACTTGCAGATGACATGAACCTGAGCTAAACTGACTTAGCCCCGGCGTTGCTCCACTCCCCCGGCCGTCTCCAGCCAGGGGTGGCCGACTTGACCGAGAAGGTGTCCGTTTTGGAGCGAGACCGGTGGCCGATTTCACCGAAATCCGCATCTATGGTTCCCTGACACAATGTAGAAATATAAAATATTTGGAGGTGTATTAATGGCAAGAATCTACGAATATCAAGGAAAGGAAGTACTACAAAAGGAAGGTATTCCCATTCCAAAAGGTAGTTGCATAGCGAATCCGGATGAAGCAAGAAAGGTGGCCCAAGAAATAGGAAAACCGGTTGCTATTAAGGGTCAAGTTTGGTCTACCGGGCGGTTTAAGGCCGGGGGAATAAAATTCGCCGATACACCTGAGGAGGCAGAAAAAGTTACTAGAGAGCTTATAGGTAGCAGAATTAAGGGCTTAACAGTAGAGAAAGTGCTAGTGGAGGAGAAACTAGATATTGAACGGGAATTTTATGTCGGTGTAATAGTAAATGATTCCGTCAAAGTTAAAGGCCCCGTTTTGATATTCAGTAGTGAGGGTGGTGTAGATGTTGAAGAGGTTGCGGCAAGAAATCCAGAAAGAGTAGCCAAGTTGACTGTTAATTGGCTACAAGGTGTTGGTCTCGCAGAGGCGGAGCAATTGTTATCGAAAGTGTCTTTCAATGGCACCTTATCATCTGAGCTATCTAGTGAGCTATCCAAAGTCATCTGCAGTCTTTACAAGGTTTTCAAGGAATACGATGCCAGGGCCGCTGAAATCAATCCGTTAGTCTTGACTAAGGATAAGCATATCTACGCTGCGGATTGCCGTTTCACTATTGATGATAGTTCTACCTTTCGTCATCCTGAGTTTGGAATTATAGTGCCTCGGGATATGACAAGAGAGCCCACCGAACTAGAGAAAATCGCTTGGGCAATAGAAGAGGGAGACTACCGAGGAACAGGCTATTTCGCACAGATGGTTTCCAAAATCGAGGGTAAAGGCTGGATTGGTATGCATGGAGTAGGTGGTGGTGGTGCTATGGTTGCGGCAAGTGCTCTGATAACTCGAGGGTTTAAGATAGCTAACTATGCAGATACGAGCGGGGATCCTCCCGCTAGTAAAGTTTATAGAGTGATGAAATGCATCCTGTCACAGCCAATCGATGGATATGTGTTAATGGGGTCATGCCTTGCTAATCAGGAGCAATGGCATCATGCTCACGCCATTGTTAAAATTTTAAGGGAAGAGGCAAAAGAGAGACCTGGCTTTCCGGTCATAATCCTACTAGCTGGGAATAAGGAAAGGGAAGCACATGAGATTATAAGAGAAGGCTTAAAAGATGTGCCTTTAAGATGGGAATTGTATGGCCGGGATTATATTTATGCTACAGACTTTATAGCAGATAGAATAAAAGAACTGATGGAAACCTAGAGGTGAAAGGAGGATAAATATTATGGCAGAGAATAAACTAGAGTTTGAGACTAGAACAACTAAAATCACGATTGACTATAGTCACTGTGAAGCAGCAGAAAAAAATAGCCCAAATCCCTCTTGCGGTTTTGCCTGTGTTAAGGCATGCAGATTATACGGTCGAAATATTTTAAAAATTGACGGAAATAAACCTGTACTTGCAGTTACAGACCCAGCGGAGATAAAGCGATTGGATAATGAGTGTCTCGGTTGTGAATATGACTGCAGGTCTTGTGGATCCGGCTGTATCAGTATTGAAATTCCTTTGGCTGGAATTGAGGACTATAGGGAAAAATTAAAGGGGGCAAGTAAGTATGGCCATAATTGTTGATGAAAATACAAGAGTGTTTATTCAAGGTATCACCGGGCGGTTCGGCGAATTTGTAACTAGGAATATGTTGATGACAGGTACTAATGTAGTTGGTGGAGTCACACCGGGGCGGGGTGGGCAATCTGTTTGGGGCATCCCAGTCTATAACACTGTAATAGAAGCAATCGAAAAAGAGGGGATGGCAGATGCCACTGTTGTTTTAGTACCAGGCGATATTGCTAAAGAGGCAGTGTTTGAAGCACTTGACGCAGGTATTAAGACCGTCTTAGTGGAAGTTGAGCGATTTCCATTGCATGATGCCATGGAAGTGATAGCTCTTGCCAAGAAAAAGGGCATAAGATTGCTTGGTCCAGGCTCAGCAGGATTAGTTTCCCCTGGCAAGGGTTCTCTCGGCATATTTGGCGCTCCAGAAGAGTTAGCAAAAATAGCATGGTTACCTGGTCGCATAGGAGTTATCTCACGAAGTGGTGGACAGACATCCACTCTTGCTTGGGTCGTTTGTAGAACTGGCTTAGGGATAAGCACAGCGATTCATTTAGGCTCCGAGACACTCTTAGGCACAGCATTACCAGAATTACTTCCTTTATTTCAAGCGGATGATGAGACTGATGGGGTTGCTTACTTTGGAGAAATTGGAACAGTTATGGAGGAAGAAGCAGCAGACCTTATTAAAGAGGGGGGTTATACTAAGCCTTTGGTGGCTTACATAGCAGGTGCAGGTCTTCCTTCTGGATTACGTTTTTCCCATGCCAGTGCCATTATTGAAGGAGGAAGGGGGACAGCAGAAAGCAAAATTAAAGCCTTAGGGGATGCTGGCACATATATAGCTGATAAACCAGAGGATTTAGGTTTCATACTGGAAAAGGTTTTTAAAAAGCAGGAGAAATAGGAGGGGATTATGGATAAATCTAGAATTTTAAGATCAATGCTTTATATTCCAGCAAATAGCTGGAGGATGGTTACCGGTGGCCTATCTGGAGCTCAAGATGCCATTATTTTGGATCTAGAAGACGCTGTTCCTGTAGGGGAAAAGGAGACCGGCAGGATCTTTGCCAGAGATTTTATTCCTAGGCTTAAAGATGCAGGAAATGACGTTTTTGTACGGGTGAATTCGATGGGCACTGGTTTAACCAAGGAAGATATGAGCTATGTCGTAATTAAGGGGCTTGATGGCATTATGCTTCCTAAAACTGAAACAAAGGATGATGTTATTAGATTAGATGAGCTTCTAGTAGAGGAGGAAAAAGAGAAGGGGCTAGAATTAAATAGTCTTGATATTATTGCCCTTGTGGAAACTCCTAAGGGAGTTCAAAATGTATTTGATATTGTTTCAGCCAGCTCACGCGTAGTCGGTGTAGCTTTTGGGGCAGGAGATTTCTTGAGAGAAATGGGTGTGGGTTTTGCTATCACCAGGTTATCATTTGAGGACTATTACCATCCAATTCTTTATGCTAGGTCCCGCATCTCACAAGCAGTAAAAATCGCTGGAATTGAAGCAATAGACACACCCTTTTTCGGATTACTTATAGATATAAAAGGGCTAACTGAAGAATCAGAAAAGGTCAAATTATTAGGATTTACAGGAAAACAGGTTATTCATCCTCTTCAGGTTGAGCCGGTAAATAAGGTTTTTGCCTCTTCTGAAGAGGATGTTAAGTATGCAAAATCAATGGTAGCGGTCTATGAGGAAGCTAAGGCGAAGGGAGCAGGGTCAGCATCTTATGGTGGAAGGATGATCGATTATGCTATGTATAGAATGGGTATGGATATGGTATCAAAAGCTGAAGCAATAGCCAAAAAGGCGGCTATAAAGCGTGAACGTGAAAAAGTCTTTTAGGAGGCGGAAATGATAACACAGAGGATTCTGGAAGATGCTATTTTTAAGACGATTAAGAAAAGTGCTTGCTGTATTTCACCGGATGTGCATTCTGCTTTTGAAAGGGCGATAAAAGTTGAGAAATCTGTGGTGTCCAAAAGAGCATTTGAGGCTACACTTGAAAGTTTGGATCTCTCAAAAAAATATGAAAATTTAGCCTGCCCTGATACTGGCTGGCCTCTTTTCTTCTATAAACTGGGGAATGATGCCAAGATCGAAGGAGGTATAGTAGCACTAGAAGAGACTTCAAGGAGAATGGTTGAGAAGGCTACAAAACAAGGGTACTTAAGAGCAACAATGAAACATCCCTTAACAGGCGCTGATCCAGGCAATAATATTGGTATGAATGTGCCCAATTTCACTTACAAATTTGTGTCTGGTGATTCAATTCAGGTGACATATGTTGCTAAAGGAGGAGGGTCAGAATGCTTTGGCGGAACTAGGTACCGGATGATGGCTTTTGCTGATGGAATACCCGCGATAGAGAAGTTTATCATTGATTGTTATATTGCAGCTTCTAGAGCTGGAGCAATTTGCCCACCAGCAGTTTTGGGAGTGGGAATTGGAGGAACTTCCGATATATGTACGAAGTTAGCTAAGGAAGCAGCTACTTTAAGGCTTATTGGTAGTCATCATCCTGAACCTATAATAGCCAAAATCGAGGGGGATTTATATGAAGCACTAAGTGAACTCAAAATAGGTGCGATGGGGTCGGGAGGTGAGACATCAGTTTTCTGGGTCAATGTAGAGTATGCTCATACACATCTTGCAGGTATAGCAGTGGCGATGAATGCTAATTGCTGGGTTACTAGGCGTGCCACTACTAAGATTTATTCAGATGGTAAAATTTTAGAGCTTGATAATCCAGATTGGTTTGATGGGAGGTAAAAATGACTGAATTTCATTTAGAAGTACCTTTAAAAGATGAAGATATTAAAAAGCTTAAAATAGGTGATACAGTTTATTTCTCTGGAGAGGCATGGACATGTCGTTCTAGACTACAGAAATACGTTTTTGACGAAGGGCATACTTTGCCGTTCTCAACAAAGGAGAGAAATTTATTAATTCATGTTGGCCCAGTGATTATAAAAGAGGATGGCAAGTGGCAACTTCTATCATTTGTGCCTACATCGAGTATTCGATTCGAGAAATGGGGACCAAGCTCTGTCAAAGAGTTGGGGTTGAAAGCCATTGTGGGTAAAACCACGATGGGAGAATCGACACAGCAGGCAATGAAAGAAAATATCTGTATTCACGCCACTCCTCTTGGTGTGATTCCTAATCTTTATTTGGAGCAAATAATAATTAAAGATGTTTGCTGGTTTGAGGAATTAGGAAGCATAGAAGCTGTTTGGATACTCGAATTAAATGATTTAGGTCCATTCATGATTGATATCGATTCTGAGGGGAGGAACCATTTCGATGGGCTAGACCGTGTTATAGAAGCCAATAAGAGAAAAGCCTATGAGAGGCTAAAAATACCAGAAGGTTTTGAGTATACAAAATTATATTAGGAGTTCATCATGAGAGCGCAGGTAACTTTACTCCCAACAGAGTCAAAGAAGCTTATAAGTAAAGCAGTGGCGAAAATGGATGTTGTAAGACGGTCTTTTGCGGAGGGAATTATCGTTCTTCATCCCAGCAGTAGCACTTATTTCATAGCAGAGGAACTTCTGGGTAAGAAACCAGACACCAACTTTTGGGTGTGCGGCATAATTTGCTCAAAAGGCACTTGTGTGGAGATGGGTGCAGCTCTTGGTAAAGAGGCGATTGTGGCCCAGCAACCTGAAGAAAGCGCTATACATAACCCGTTAGCTTTTCGTATGTCATGGGTGATTAGAGGAGGGGAACTGGCATCAGGTATAAGTCTAGCTGAACTGCTCGATCAGATGGGACCAGAGGATGTATATATCAAAGGTGTCAATGCATTGGATGTTGATGGTAATGTGGGGGTTCTTATAGGCAATCCTATTGAGGGTGGTACTATTGGTCGGGTCACTGCTAAGGCCCGGCAGAGAGGATTTCACTTGATATTCCCGGTGGGTCTAGAGAAGCTTATTCCTATGCCGATAAAATATGCCGTCAAAGAGGCACTAAAGAACGAGTATAAATATAGTATGGGCGTGGCTTGTGGTTTATTCCCCTGTGACCGAGGTTTGGTAATCACTGAACTCAAGGCTATAGAAATTCTTGCTAATGCTACAGCTATTCCTATCTCAGCCGGAGGAATAGGAGGTGCCGAAGGAGCGATAACCATGATCATCAAAGGAGATGATGAACAGGTAAACCGAGCTGTTAAATACATAGAAGAGTGCAAAGCGGCTCGCTTACCTCCAGTGAGAACCTTTAGTTGCCATGATTGTCCTTTTGTTTTATGTGAATTTCCTTTAAGGGGAAAACCTTGGATAATATAATAAAGGATTTTGAATATAGAAATTAAATATCGAAAGGAGGAATGATAATGGGTTCGGTTGGGGAAAAAAGGATAAAGACGGATGTATTGGTTATGGGAGCTGGAGGTGCGGGTACAAGAGCAGGAATTGCAGCCGCTGGAGGTGGTGCCAAGGTAGTTATCGCATGTAAAGACCTCTTTGGTCACAGTGGATGTACCCCGGTCGCTAAGGGTGGGTATGGTGGCATGCAAGGTCACCCGGCAGATAGCTGGAAGATTCATTTTGAGGACACTATCAGAGGTGGTGGTGCAATGAACAACCAGGAGTTGGTTGAGATATTTACTAAAGATGCAAGAACACGTTTACTGGAACTTGAGGAGTGGGGCTCTGCCTTTGATAGGAATAAGGATGGTAGCATTTATCTAAGAAAATTTGGTGGTCATACAATCGAACGAAGTGCCACTAGTGGCGATGTAACAGGCAGAGAAATGATGTGGTCTCTTAAAAGGAAGTGTTGGACTAATGATTTGATTCAAATAGTAGAGGAGACCTACATAACTCAACTCCTAGTAACAGACGGAAAGATAGCAGGTGCAGTAGGTGTCGACTTACGCACAGGAGATATCGTTGTATTTGAATGCCCTGCGGTGATTCTTGCTAGTGGCGGCTCAGGTCGGTTGTGGCCGATTACATTTGCGACAAAAGGAAAGTGTGGTGATGGGCTCAGGCTGGCTTATGAGGCTGGAGCTGAGCTAGTAGATGTAGAGTTTTTCCAAATACATCCCACCGGTTGGAAATGGCCACCGGCAGTAATTGGCAGAGTTATTAGTGAAGGGGTAAGGGCTGACGGTGGTCAACTGTTAAATAAGAACTTAGAGAGATTTATGTGGAAATATAATCCCGATGAGTTAGAGCTGGCTTGCAGAGATTATGTATCCAGGTGTATTTATAAAGAGGTGAAAGAGGGGCGTGGGACGGAACATGGCTCTGTTTGGCTTTCGGTCACCCATCTGCCAAAGAAGGATATAGAAAGAAGATTAGCCGCAGTTATGGAGACTGGACTTGTAGCAGGTGTAGACATTCGAACACATGCGATTGAAGTCTTCCCTGAACATCACTACCAAAACGGGGGCGTTAAAATTGATGAGAATGCTCAAACAATAGTTGAGGGACTATATGCCGCAGGTGAGGTAGCGGGAGGAGTCCACGGAGGTAACCGATTAGGGACCAACTCGCTTTCAGACCTCTTGGTATTTGGCAAGATCGCTGGAGAGAATGCTGCTCAATATGTCAAGAATTCTGAACCACACGAAATCAAGGAAAGCCAACTGGCCGAAGAGATAAATAAAATTCAGAGACCCTTGCAGAGTAACCAGGGTGAAGCTAATGTCTATGCCCTTTCTCATAAGCTGCATGATATTATGTTTGAAGAGATGCATATCGAACGGAATGAAAAAGGGCTGAACAGGTGTCTTAGTGTAATAGATGAGGTTGCCAATGATTTCACAAGGGTTTCAATTCCAGGTAGATCATTAAGATATAATGATGCTTGGGTGACTGCTATGGAGGTTAGAACTAGGATACTTGTTGGTGAGATAATGACTCGTGCCTCCTTGTTTCGGAAAGAAAGCAGATCATCGCTTTTCAGGACGGAGTATCCGCAAATAAATCGTAAAGTCTGGGATAAGTGTATCATTGTAAAGAAAGAGGATGGGCAAGTCAAATTAGAAACGCGACCTATCGTAGTGACAATCTGGCCGTTAGCGAAAATTGATCTGCTGTTATTCCCTGTGCCGGGAGAAAGCTACCCACCAGGTGCAAGAGTCTTAGGGAGTGGAGAGATTGTGTGTAGCACTTAGAGAATATTAAATGACCATTATTTCCTGGCGGGTGACAAGGAAGCTAGCGGCAATATTGAAAAAGTAGGTGGAACCTAAGTCAAAAAAATAAGGGGATTAGAATGAATGAGATAAAAGTAAAAGTATTTCGATTCGACCCAGAGATAGAGGGAGCAGACAAGTTAGTGGAATACCATTTAGAGAAGGAGCTAGGAATGCGCATTCTTGGCGCTTTAAAAGCACTCAATGATCAAGGTCACAACATAGCCTTCAGATATAGTTGCGAGGAGTGGGAATGTGGTAGCTGTAGCATACTTGTAAACGGGGTGCCAAGATTGGCATGCAAGGAAGAAATACAGGACGGTATGGTTCTGGAACCACTTCCCGATTTACCTATACTTAAGGATCTCATCGCAGATAGAACAAAGGAGTCTAATAAGCAAGCTGAACTATACCGATTACCAGCAACAAAAACAGGAAGTGAACTTAGTTATGAAGCACAGGAACGTATGTGGTCTGCAATTACATGTATGGAATGTGGCATCTGTTTGGCCTCTTGTCCTGTACTTCACACTAGAGGAGAATCTTACGACTACATAGGCCCACAGTTTATGGTTACTCTATTCAGGTCTGAAATGGATACAAGAATTGAAAGCAAATCTCTGGAAACTAGTGCTAAGAATGGAATATGGGAATGTACGACTTGCAAGCATTGTGAGGAAAACTGTCCTCAGCGTATTCCAATTCTTAATGAAATTATTGAACTACGTTCTAAGACTATGGAAGAACAACCTTCTTATGTTCCGAATACTATTAGGGATTTAAACACCAATCTATATAGACACTATAACCCATATGGTTTACCTAAACCTGAAAGGGCCAATTGGGCTGAGGGATTAAACGTACCGGATATAAAAGAGGGAAAGAAAGAGGTGTTGTATTTTGTTGGTTGCGCCCAATGCAGTAATCAGCGGGACCAAAAAATAGCAAGAGCCATAGTGGATGCGTTCAATAAGGCCAAAGTTGATTTTGGTACACTAGGGATAGAAGAGGTATGCTGTGGTGACGTTGCTTTAAAAACGGGGGAAACCGGTCTCTTCGAAGAACTAGCTAAAATAAATATCGAGAATTTCAAGAAAGCCAACATTATAAGGATTGTGACAACATCGCCTCATTGCTACCATATAATAAGGAACGAATATCCCAAATATGGGGGGGATTTTGAGGTTCTCCACTACACACAATTTATTGAAGAACTGATAAAGAAGGGGCAGCTAACGTTCTCTAATCAAATAGATCAGATAGTAACCTTCCACGATCCTTGTTTCCTAGGTCGCTATAATGGTGTATATGACCCGCCACGGAAGGTGCTTGAGGCTATCCCGGGATTAAAAGTTGTGGAAATGGCTAAGAGCAAGGAAAATGTTGAGTGTTGTGGAGGTGGTGGAGGAGGAAATTGGATGGATATACGTGCTGGTGAACGTCTTGCAGAGAGAAGAGTTGCCCAAGCAGTGGAAACCAGTGCTAATATTCTAGCAGTCGCCTGCCCATTTTGCCTCACAATGTTTGAAGACGCAGTTAAGACTAAGGGATACGAAGAGAGGATAGAGGTCAAACATGTAATAGAATTAGTAGGGCAAGCAATTTAAGAAAAGGGGGTTTATGATGCTAAAGAACGAGATTATCCAGCGGGTTAAGGGGAAGGCTCTTGAGAATGACAAGTTCAGTGGTTGCTCGCAGAGTGTTTTGGGGAGTCTTCAGGAGGAGTTTGGTATAGGGAATAAGGAATCGTTTAAGTCAGCCACTGTCCTTTCTGGTGGACTTGCGAGAAGAGGAGAGACATGCGGCGCACTGATTGGTGCTCTGCTGGCATTGGGGCTAGTAGTTGGTCGGGAAAGGATAGAAGACACTGAGCGGTATGCAAAAGCTATGGAGCCTGCCGGGAAAATAATTGACAGATTCAAAGAGGAACTGAGCAAGCAATTTGGATTTAAGGAGGGGCTAAAGAGTAGCTTATGCGAGGAGATTCAAGAGAAGATCTATGGCAGGTCTTTTAAGTTAACAACCGAGGAAGGGTATCAGGCCTTTCTTGATGCCGGTGGTCACAGTGATGATGGGTGTCCCAAAGTATGTGCCATAGCTGCTCAGGTTGCTGCAGAGGAAATTCTAATAATTAGAGAAGCGGGAGATTTATCCGATCTAGCAAAAAAGAGGTGACATATGAATATGATTGTTTGTGTCAAGCAGATTATGGACCCAGAGATGCCGATGTCTATCTTTAAGATTGACCCGGAAGCAAAGCGAGCTATTTTACCTAATAATATGAAATTAGTTGTCAGTGACTATGATAAGAATGCAGTGGAAGCTGCGCTGAAACTTAAAGACATTCATGGTGGGAAGATAACTATAGTAAGTCTAGGTTCTCAGTCAGCCATAGAAGCTATAAGGGAATGCATAGCTATGGGTGCCGATGAAGGGATTCTGTTAAGTGATCCTCTCTTTGATGAC
>Ga0114925_10001536_pt1 | contig 11450 bp, 11 predicted proteins | sample SumtaG_2_FD_87287 | JGI IMG/M metagenome (GOLD analysis project Ga0114925, IMG submission 87287) | Deep subsurface microbial communities from Indian Ocean to uncover new lineages of life (NeLLi) - Sumatra_00607 metaG | ecosystem: Environmental > Aquatic > Marine > Oceanic > Sediment | place...
GCTGGTGCCTTTTTTGCTGGTGCCTTTTTTGCTGGTGCCTTTTTTGCTGGTGCCTTTTTTGCTGGTGCCTTTTTTGCTGGTGCTTTCTTTGCCTGTTTCTTTACAGGTAACTTTTTCAATTCTTCTCGAATTTTATCAACATCAAGAGCTTTTGCTTTTAGCAGCAACACATCCAGATTAACAGCAGCACCATGATCGGTATGCATTGGGTCTATACCGTCGTCTCCAAACACAAACTGGATGACATTCTTGTCTGAATTTCGGACAGTGCCATCATTTTCGATTACCATATCTTGAAGTGCATTCACCAACCTTCGTTGCATATATCCGGACGTGCTCGTTCGTACCGCGGTGTCTACCAGCCCTTCTCTGCCACCCATTGCATGGAAAAAGAACTCTACTGGTTTTAAACCATTTCGATAAGAAGAAGATATAAAACCCCTAGATTTTGGGGTTAAATCGTTTATCTTGAAATGTGGCAATGTCCTCATGCTATAACCTCGATTAATCCTCTCACCTCTAATGGCTTGTTGGCCCACTACGGCAGACATTTGTCCTAAGTTTAATATATTACCACGTGCACCAGATTTGGTCATAATAACAGAATGAGCCTCGTCGCCGATATAATAAGCAGCAGTCTCTTCTGCGCTTTTACGAGCATCCGCTAATTTACCCCTTATCCTTAATTCCAGAGTTTCTCTCATCGTTCTACCTGGAGCTCTTTTTAAGATAGTTTTATCATTGGTATAATACGCGTCTATCAGTTGTAGAGATACTTTCTTTGCCTCTGTAAGTATTTCGGTAATCTTTTCATAAGCTTCCCCTTTTACATATACTTCATCTAAGCCCATAGTCATACCGTTTTGACGGATTACATAAAGAAGCATTCTTGTAGATTGATCTAAAAATTCCCTACCTGTCGCATTACCATGATCCTTGACTATTCTCTGTAAAATACTATTTGATTGCATGGCACCAAAAGAATTTTCATCAATCGTACCAGTAATCAGTTTTCCATTTCTTATCATTACATAAGCGTCATATTCGCAATCCAATTCTTTACATTCTTCGCAGTTCTTACAAAATTTTGACTTGACTCTTAAATTTAAATCATCTGGAAACAGAGTACTAAAGATTTGTTTTCCCGAATATAAAGATTCTGGTTCTTTAACAGCAGGTTCAAGTTTTTCAAAAACAAAATCTGGGTTATCAAAAATTCCTCCGAGATATAATAACTTCATTGCATCCTTTCTATTATATAAAGACTCTTTACTAGTAAATTGGAATACGCTTGAAATAAAATCTTGAATCCCCCCTAAGATTGGTCCACCAAATCTAGGAGATAAAATATGTTCTTGAACTTTAAGTAATAATTCTGCTTCTGTGCGTGCCTCTTCACTTTGCGGCACATGTAAATTCATTTCATCTCCATCAAAATCCGCGTTGTATGGCGGGCAAACTGTTAAATTTAATCGGAAGGTTCGACCGTCCATAATTTTTACTTCATGTGCCATAATTGACATGCGATGTAGAGAAGGTTGTCGGTTAAATAAAACCAAATCACCATCATTTAAATGTCGCTCAACTGTAAATCCCGGCTTTAGCATATCAGCAATTAATTTTCGATTCTTAACATATCTAAGGTCAATTCTCCTACGATCTGTCCTTATTATATAATTAGCTCCGGGATGATGATTAGGGCCATGCAATACCAATTGTTTCATTTCTTCAATGTTCCATTCATTAACATTGCTCGGAATCGTTAAAATTTTGGCAACTTCTGAAGGAACTCCTACGTCATTAATACTAATATAAGGATTAGGCGATATAACGCTTCTTGCGGAGAAATCAACTCGTTTACCGCTTAAATTACTTCTAAATCTCCCTTCTTTGCCTTTCAATCTTTGGGTCAATGTCCTTAAGGCTCTTCCAGAGCGATGTCTTGCTGGAGGTATACCTGATACTTGATTATCAAAATAAGTTGTGATGTGGTATTGTAATAATTCCCATAAATCTTCAACAATCAAATGCGGTGCTCCAGCATCAATATTTTCTCTTAATCTTTGATTAATACGGATAACATCAACTAATTTATGAGTGAGATCATCTTCAGACCTAATCCCACTATCTAAAGTAATTGACGGTCTTGCACACACAGGTGGGATAGGCAAAACAGTAAAAATGACCCATTCTAGCCTTGCATTTTCAGGTGATATTCCTAAAATTCTGAGATCTACATCACTTACTTTCTTAAGACGCTCTAAAATCTCAATCGGAGTTATCCTACGAGAGCCCTTATTCTCCTCTTCTTCATAGAAAGTAGTAGGCTTCTCAATAATAATCTTTTTCTTCTTGGCACCACAATATGGGCATATTTTATTCTTACGGGCCTTTTTAAATATTAATTTTGTAAGTTCTTCATCTCCTTCGAAAAATATTAAACGATGGTTTCTCTGCTCTTCGAAATTGATCCTTTTCTTCTTCTAAGAGCATTAATTTTGAGCATTCGGGACATATACTACGCAATACTTTCAAAACTTTTTTTGCGTAACCGATATGAATAACGGGGCGGGCTAATTCAATATGTCCGAAGTGACCCATACAATTTGAAACCAAATTGCCGCAAGTTTGACACCTTTGTCCCGGTTCTATTGTCCCTAATCGTTGGTCCATTAAACCGGAAGGAATAGGTAATCCATCCTCATCATAAGTGTCTGCGGTAATTATTCTTGCTGCAGACATTTTTCGAATCTCGTCTGGACTTAATAATCCAAACTTGATTTTTTCAATCAATTTAGTTCTAGAAAACGTATAGCTCATGAGATAAGACTTCCTCTAAATGAATTTTAAGATGATAATTCTTTTGTAAAAAACAAGTTGAAGTATTCTTCACTGTATTCATTAAAATACAGTTAAAAATAAAAATTTTGTGGTTTTTTTAATTGCATTATTTTTGTTTATAAAACAATTTTATTATATGCGAAATTTAAATAATTGAGTATGAAAAACCTTGGATTTTTAAAAAATAGGTTTATTATCTTTATTTTTCAGATGTTTCTTTTAAGTACATTCATTTTTATCTTTACTTACAAATTTGAGATTAATTTTGACAGTGAAATTTCTAAAGAGCGACAAGAGATAATACAATTCTTGGCAAATTATATCATTTTTAATATTGAAACTAAAGGGTTATATAGTCTTTATTTTATATATTTTTCATGGTTAATTGTAGCGCTTATTCCAGTTTTAATTTTTAATGATTATAAAGAAGCTTATTCTATGAATTTGACCACTTTCTTTTTTCCTAATTTCTTTTTCTTCATATTTTTATCAAGATATTCACCGGTCTATTATAAAGCATATGGTTTGACTTTATTCGCACAAACAATTATTCTTGGTATAATTCTAACAATTTATTCGATAGGACTTTCATTATTAATGAAGAGAATATTAAAGCCTAAAGAAGAATCGCAATTAGAAGATTTTAAGCTTATTGTAAGCAAAAATATTAGTAAATGTCCATATTGTGGAACAGAATTTGATTCAATCCCTACATATTGCTATAATTGTTCAAAAGAAATTATAAAACTCGAGAGTTCGGAAGAATAATGACTATAAAGCTAACATTTTTAGGAACAGCAGGCAGTATTATCTCATCTAGTAGAGGATTTCCTGCATTTCTTATAAATGATGATTTACTTCTTGATTGTGGGGAGGGAACAACTCAAAAGTTAATTCAAATAGATTCTATAGATACAATCCGTACAATATGTTTAACACATTTACATTTAGATCATTTTATAGGCATATTTTCTCTATTATGGCATTATGGAATCCTTGAAAGAAGAAAACCATTAGAAATCATAGGTCCATCAGGTATAAATGAAACAATAGATAAAATTCTTGACCTTGTTTATACTCCAAACAAATTAAAAACTTTTGAGATATCCTTTAAAGAGTTAAATGATTCAAATAAGATTCAATTATTAGATGGAAAGTATAATATTTCAAGTATTAAAGTAGAACATTCAATAATTTCTTTTGCGTTTAGAATAGAATATGAGGATAGGTCCATCTGTTATTCTGGAGACACTAGACCGACTCAGAATCTAATAGATTTAGCAAAAGATTGTAATTTATTAATATGTGAATCTACACTTCCTAATGAATATGCACAACTAGCTCATAAAATTAATCATAGTACTCCTTCAGATGCCGCAAAAATTGCTACTAAAGCAAATTGCGAAAAACTCGCTTTATTTCATATTTCATCCTATTTTAAAGATCAAATAACTAACTTCAAAAAGGAAGCAGAAGTTATTTTTAAAAAAGAAGTAATAATAGCAGAAGATTTAATGGTAATAGATGTTTAACTAATTTGAATTAGTTATTAAATTAAGTTAAGAATATATCAGCGATGAGCAAGGATAAAGATCATTCAATGGACTTGTTGTTCAAACCTAGAAATATTGCTCTTTTCGAAGCGAAGGAAAAACTCTATTATTTTCTATCTGGTTTTAAAGAACATGGTTATGATCAGAATAATTTATATCTAATATCACCTACAGAAGAGGAGGTACTTGGTCTTAAATGTTATAAGTCCATTGATGATATTCCATCTGATTCAATAGATCTTTTTATTTTAGCAGTTAGAAGAGAATTATTAATCGATTCTTTAAACAACATTTTAAGTAAGAAGAAAGTCAAATTTATACATTTTTTTTCTGCGGGTACAGGTGAATCTGACGAATTAGGAGTAAAAATTGAAAAAGAACTAAGAGAAATCATAAAAAATAATAATAATACTCGGGCAATTGGGCCAAATTGTATGGGGGTTTATTGTCCAGAAGGAAAGAACACTTATTCTCCAACATTTCCTAAAGAGCCCGGGAATATCGGCCTAATTTTTCATTCTGGAGATTTACATTCAAAGATGATCTTATATAGCTCATTTAAGTATAATATGGCATTTTCCAAGGGAGTAAGTGTTGGTAATTGTATCGACCTTCAAATCTCGGATTTCTTAGAATATTTTAACCGAGATGATGATACGGATTTTGTTTGTGTATATTTTGAGGGATTCTCAAAATATGGTGAAACTGAAGGGAAGAGATTATTTAATGTATTGAAAAACATGAATAAACCAGTATTAATTTTAAGAGGCGGTAGAACCACAAGAGCACAAACTGCGGTTTATACACATACAGGATCCTTAGGATCAACGCGTAAAATGTGGCAAGCAGTCTATACTCAAACTCGAGCAATTGAAGTTGGAGGGCTATTAGATGATTTAATCGATTATGCAAATATGTTCAACCAATTTTTCAAAAAATATCATAATCTCCCAATTGATGAGCAATTAAAGTATTATCCTAAAGGAAAGAATGCTCTATGCATTTTATGGTCGGGTGGATTAGGAATACTTGATACTGATGCTTTAACGGAGTTAGGAATTGAATTACCATATTTTGAGGGAGAAGCTCTTGAAAGATTAAGAGAAGTCTATCCACTCAAGATTGGATCTCTTTCAAATCCTTTAGATTTACCCTGGATAGTCGTTTCTGATATTTTCCCAAAAATTTGTAAGGCGGCAGTGACGGATCAAATTGATTTTATTATATTAGAAACGGATTCCCCTATGCATTGGGATAAAGAAAGGTTTCAAAAATATTATAATAACCTTATTGAAATCCGAGATCATGTAAATTCCTTGAATAAATACTTGATACTCATTCTCCCCGAATATCCCCATAGAGCTCGCTTAAAATATTATAAAAGACTTCTTAACGAAGGGTTTATTGTGTATCCTTCAATTAAAAGAGCGGCAAAATCATTCCTAGCGCTTTATGAATATGGAAAGAAAATTAGGGCTTTTTATTCTTAGTTTTAAAATTATTGAAAGAAGTTGATTACTCTATTTAACCAAGTTTGTCGTAATCTAAATTATTTTTCTCTAAAATATTTTTTGTCATCTCGATAAACGTTTCTTTGATATTAACGTTATCTTTAGAAGATGTTTTAAAGAAATGCTTTTCACTATATCTCTTCTGGAAATTTTTAATAATTAATCCATCCTTCTTATCGATTTTTTTTATTAAATCATTTTTTGTACCAACTAGCGCCTTGGGTGTATTTTGTTGTTTATATTCCACGAGTTTGTCATACCACCAATCTAATCCAACTAAAGTTTGTATATCAATCAAACTAAAGACCATAAGTATTCCATTTGCCCCATTAATATAATAATGGAATAATTTCTTAAACTGTTCTTGCCCGCCAAAGTCCCAGATAGAAAGGCGGATATTCTCTTTATTACCATTAACTATAGCGGGAATATCGTATGTGTAAAAGTCGATTCCTATTGTGAGTTTTGTATCAATATCAAACGAGTTAAAGCATAGTCGCTTTGCGATACAGGTTTTACCTACAGCTCCCGCTCCAATTAAGCAGAGTTTAAAAATATAGAAGGGCTTTTTTTCTTCAGTCATAATAATCTTACCTTTTCTTTAAGATTAAATAAACATTAGATACTATAGATTATAATACTTTAGAATTTAATTATTACTAAAATAATTTAATTAAGGAAATTTTTTAATTCATGCAAGACGATTTATTTCCTGATTACGAGCCAAAAAATACGCCAGATACGATTTATGACTATAATAAAACGCCTACAGAAGTTATTAGTATTCTTAAAGAGATTGGAGAGCCTAAACTCGAGAATTTAAAGAAGATTTTGGAACTTTTTAAAAGATATAAAAAGGAAGCCGAAGAGAATCCTGGACATTATGAGGATGGCAATATGATTTTAGGTGCCCCTCCACAAGAATACATCCCCTCAAAGGGCGAGCTACTCGTTTCTGAATTAGGTTCAATGATAGATAACATTATTCAAAATAATTCTAAAAATAAGATTGAAGAATTTAAAACAAAAGAAGGTATAGAGGCTCAAAAATTAGTTTTCACTCAAATTTTCTTTACTCATATGGATGTAATGGGATCGGGACGTTTTTTCTATGCTGGAAAAATTGAACAGGAAACTGATATATTTCTTTAAATTAAATATTATAACTTTTTAGCTTTACCCTCGGATATCACCCTCTCCTTTTTTCATTCTCGGTTTTAATAGGATTAACTCTATTAATATTTTTTATTTTATCAAAATCTCTATCATGTGAATAAATTTCCTTTATGTTATTTTCTAATAGGCTTGCGGCAATCAATGAATCACGCCCACCCGTTTTGTATCCTTCGGCTATTTCAAAAGCTAGTAAAATTGTTGAAACAGATATTTCTAGAACACTAATATTCTCTGAATCCATTATAGAAAGTAATCTTTCTTTCACTTCTGATTCTTTAAATTTATATGCATGTACTAATGCATGAAAACATTCCATAAACACTATTGCGGGAATTGATATTGTTTCATCCCCTTTTGCTATTTTCTCTATTAGAGCTTTACAAAATTTGTGTTCGGGTAAATCTTTATTTAAAGCATATACTAAAATGTTTGAATCCATTCCTTTCATAGTTTCCACATGCTTTTACTAGCTTTAATTGCATCTACTCCTTTAATACCATTAAATAATGGTTTTTCTAACAACTCCAATAATTTGTTTTTTTTCTCGGATTTCTTCCTAATTTCATGACAAAAGATTAAATATTCGCCGATTTTCATATTGAGGTTGGCTGCTTCTTTTTTTATTTCCCACCATTTGTTTTTTAGTTTTTCATCAATTATTATATTCGTTCTCATGTATGTAAATATGTAATACATACTTAAAAATTTAATTATCATAGGATAATAGAAAAGTACTAGAAATGAAAGTTATAAATAGTGCTTTCTGTTAACAAAATATAAGATACCTAATTTCTAAAAAAAAAAGAATTATTAAAAAGGTGAATAAAATTTCTGAAGAAGAATTAAGTAAACAAACTGTTGCTCAATTAAAAACAATGTGTGCAGAAAAAGGCATAGAAATTCCGGCGGATGCGAAAAAGGCAGATATAATTCAGCTTCTTGGTGGGAAAGGCGCAAGTGATAAACCAAAAGAAGAAGCTAAACCAAAACCAAAAAAGGAAGCGGAGACAAAAATTGTAGCAAAAGAGAAAAAGAAAGAGAAGGGTGCAAAAGATAAGGATATAATGCAAAAATTCGAAGATACTATGGCTAAAGTAGGATATGTCGATATTTATGATTATATTACGCTCGCTGTAGGTATTTGGGGTATGATTTGGACAGTGATACTCTTTTTTGCTTTCTTAGGAGAAGGAACTCTTGGCTTTCAAGGTATTCAAGGTTTATCTGAGACACCTTTAACTGAAACATGGAATAATGCATGGGCTGCTTTATTTCTGTTTATAATGATGTTTTGGGTTTACATTAACTTATGCCTATATCCACTCATTATCGATAAGGTTGGTATGAAAATAGTAAAAAGTAAATCATTTCCACTCCATTTCCTTAGAACTAAAGAAGATCTTAGATCATTTATCGTGTTTCTAAGCTTTTGGAGCGTTATATTCTTTGCTATTACAGGGTGGGCTTTAAGATGGCCACACATCATCTCCTTGATTTGTCTCACATTTGTTATACTAGCTGACCCTCTATCTCAAAAATTCAAGGCCATGCCACTGCATAAAGTCCGGGAGGAGTAAGGGTGAGCAAATCAATATTGATTATGATAAGGTAAATTAGAGAACCGCTATATTGAAACCGAAATAATTAACTCTATAATTTATAACTTTTTTTTTTAATTACTGATCACATTTATTAGTCGTAAAATTTTAGTTCATCATTAATATCCTAATTAATGATATATGAAATAAAAAAAAATAAAAAAAAATATATAAAATTGCTTAAGCTATAAAAATCGCTTTAAATTAAGTCGATAGCGATTTTCATGTCAAATTGGGTGACTTTCTTTCTGCCAGAATGTTTCGCAATGTCTAATGCGCATCCAGTTAATGTTTTAGCATATTCTTCTAACCAATCCATTAATTTATCTACTGCTGCGCGACTTACGATTTCAGCTCCGGCTTTTTTCATGAGTGCCCTAAGTGGGCTCCATGCAAAGGCTGCCATTTTTATTTTCCTCCACTAAATTTTAAATTTTTTTTGTTAATTTAATTAAGTTTTAACTAATTGTTACCTTTAATTTAGTTTTTCTCATATTTAAATGTGTTGTTTGATCGTTGTTAATCCGATGCATATGATCATCCAGATCGAATCGACAAAAAAAAAAGGCGAAGATATTAAAAAAGATTTTTAATAGTAATCTTTCTCAACTGATCCGATCAAAAATTGGAGATATTTCGTGAACTTGATTTTGAGTCTATATTAAAACAATAGTATCTCGTGAAGGATCTGAGCCAGTTTGCATAATTTCTATCATGAGATAACAGATAGAACCATAATTGCTACTTTATAGTGGCAAAATAATGTCATCTGAAGCATTTAATGAAAAAACGGATCATCAAAGAAATGAGTTTTCTCGGGGTTTTTTTACATCACAATAACAAGACTATTAAGCATCATTTTTGTAACCTTTAAAAATTGGGACTTCTCGTTTTCGCGAAGATATATTCCCTATAAAAAGAAGTCCAAAAAAAATATATTTAATGAAGTGCATTATAATAATTAAGAGTTTTTTATTAAAGAAACACCCTAATATCACTTCTTAGAGGTTTTAAAAATGAGAATGGAAAGTATGTTTAAGATCATCGAGATTCTCAAATATATAAGGGAAAGCCCAAACATAGACGTTCCAAATATTAGAGATCTCTTAGGAATTACTCACTCTGACCCGCCTTCCCAAAAGGAAAAAACACTTTATAAACTAGTATCAATGCTGTCAAAGCAGGGATACATTGAAAAAAAATATTTTAAAAAAAGGGAATTGGGAGGTGCCCACTTCTCTTTAAATATTACCCAGTTAGGCCTGAATTTTTTCAATAAGTTAAGTATATCAACAGATTCGCTGGATCATTCAAAAAGAACTAAGCTCATGGAAAAATTAGAGAGTTCAATTCGGTTAGTGATCTGGAGCACGCTTAAAGGTAAGATATCAAAACCCATAATGGTTGAAATTGTACCTGAGTTAAGCCATGTTATTATGGAGAGCATTAGTTCAACTCTTGAGAAAATATCATTTATAAGCAATTAAAATTTTGAAATAAAAAAAAAAATTGTTTAAAAGAAATAATTATTTCTCTCTCTCTACTATGGTTGCGATTCCAACGCCACCGCCACCGCAAAGAGTTTGAATTCCATACCGATAATTTTGTTTTACCATTTCCCAGACCATTTCTAAGAAATATATTGTTCCTGAAGCGCCAATAGGGTGTCCTAGACTAATTGCACCCCCAGTAGGATTTACTCTTTTATCATCAAATGGATATCCAAATTCTTTTGCAAACGCAAGGCATGGTGAGGCAAATGCTTCATTTGGTTCAATAATATCCATATCCTCCATCGTTAAGCCAGCTCTCTGAAAAGCTTTCTTTTGAGCAGGTATGGGACCGAGCAACATAATTTTTGGCTCAGAAGCAGCAACAGCGGCGGAAACGATCTTTACCATTGGCTTTAAACCTAACTCATCTGCTTTTTCTTGAGACATTATCATAACAGCAGCAGCACCATCTACAATAGCAGATGCATTTCCCGCAGTTACCATCCCTCCTTTTGGTTTAAATCGTGGTTTCAATGATTTCATTTTTTCTCTGGCATTATCAAAATCATCAGCAAACATTTCTCGTGGTGTTTCGTCTTTAGTATGTGTTATCTTTACTCTTTTCCCTTCAACCCTTTCAAGAACCGTTATAGGAGCAATTCTTTTTTGGTACCAATCGGTATCTCTCATAGCTAATACTGCTTTTTTCTGAGACATAGCTTCAAAATCATCCAAATCATCTCTTGTTATGCCATATTGTTCTGCAACCATCTCAGCAGCCATCCCCATTGTATTTTGTTTTCTCCAGAAGAGTTTATGGAATTTTGCTTTCCTTCCTTTCTTAATTTCAGCATTGAGTGAGCTTCCTAGAGGATATTTACTCATAAATTCAATTCCACCAGCAATTGCGATATCACCAAAACCACACATAATAGCTTGAGCTTCTGAATTTATTGTTTCAAGACCTGCATTACAGTATCTATCCACTGTTTTTCCAGGAACAGTAAGATCGGGGATATTATCTGCGAGTAAAACTGCAACCCGCCCTAAATTTGCTGCCTGTTCTCCATATTGAGAGCTGCAACCTATTGCAACATCCTCAATTTCTCCCGGATCAAAAGCACTAGATTTAGCTTTAACATTATCAACCAGTTTTTCGATAACAGTTTTAAGCATCTCATGAGCGGTACTATTAAATAAGATTCCCGGTTTTTTACCTCCGCTTGCGGCTTTCCAGCCAGATTTTCCTATAGGAGTTCTTACAGCGTCTACAACAAC
>Ga0114925_10001537_pt1 | contig 11447 bp, 9 predicted proteins | sample SumtaG_2_FD_87287 | JGI IMG/M metagenome (GOLD analysis project Ga0114925, IMG submission 87287) | Deep subsurface microbial communities from Indian Ocean to uncover new lineages of life (NeLLi) - Sumatra_00607 metaG | ecosystem: Environmental > Aquatic > Marine > Oceanic > Sediment | place...
AGCAATGACTTGTTTCCTTTTATCGACTATGAAATACTTAATTTGATATCACAGCTTGAACTTCCAAGGGTGGTGTACGAACGTTACTGGTCTTTCATAAACCCCTCAGAATGAGTGCACTCCATGCGCAGTAATAATCTTTTCTTCTCATTGGTCCTTGTTCTTTTTTTTATGCCCATGACAGCCGCTCTTTCAGCAGACGACAGTCCGGTATATGAACTGCGTGTCTACACATGTGAGCCAGGAAAACTTGAAGCGCTCCACAGCCGTTTCCGCAACCACACGATGAAGATTTTTGAAAAGCATGGAATAAAAAACATTGCCTACTGGACCCCAACAGAGGGCGACAAAGCGTCAAACACCCTCGTGTACCTTCTTGAACACAAAAGCCGAGCGGCTGCAGACGAATCCTGGATGGGTTTTCGAAACGATGCGGAATGGAAAGCCGTGGCTGCAAAAAGCAGAGAAGATCATGGCAAGATTCTCGCGCACAAACCTGAATCAACCTATATGGTTGCAAACGATTATTCACCCGCAATCAAACCTGTTGATCACACAGACACCTATGAACTGCGCGTCTACACAACCAATCCTGGAAAGCTTGAACTGCTCAATGCAAGGTTTGGAGGTGGTGAAGTGGCCATCTTTCATCGTGTTGGCATGAATTCGGTCGGGTACTGGACGCCTCAGGATGCACCAGCATCAAAGAATACACTTGTATACATGCTGCAACACAAGACGCGAGACGATGCGAAAAAATCATGGCAGGCATTTGTGAGTGATGCCGAGTGGAAAGAGATGCGTGCGGAAACTGAAAAAGATGGCAAGTTTCTTTCCCAACGTCCAGAATCAATGTTTCTCAAGCCAACTGATTATTCCCCAAAACCCACTCACTGAAGCACTGCTCGCGACCCCTCTACCTTCGTGACTCTTCAACTACCTTTCACATGACTCGTTTGGTAACACTCACAACAGATTTTGGTTGGGGGTCTGGTTATGTCGCTGAAATGAAGGGCTGTCTCCTTCACGCGAAGACGCCTATTCGTCTGATTGATATCTCACACACGATACCTTCCCATGACGTGCGATCGACAGCGTGGCTCATTGGCCAGGTGTGCCATGCATTCCCAGCAGACACGCTTCACATTATCGTCGTGGACCCAGGTGTTGGAACTGAACGTAAAATGCTTTGGGCACGCATTGGAGATCAAGAGTTCATCTGCCCGGATAATGGAATCCTTTCATGGGCGCTCACAAAACAGCCCATTGTTGATGCAAGAGTTCTTTCACCTCCGGAAAACATTTCGTTCACTTTCCATGGGCGCGATGCTTTCGCACCCCTCGCGGTAAAGATCATCGACGGAGCACGCCCGACATCGCTCGGTCCTCCAGCCGGCAACCTCCAGTCACTTGAGTGGCCTAAACCGACAGAAAGCCATAACGACTGTTTTGGAGAAATCATCAACGTTGATACCTTTGGTAACCTCATCACCAATTTGCCCTCTGAATGGTTGCCAAAACTTATCGAAAAAGGTGGCATCTATGTTGACTCATACAAAGTCTCAAACGTTGTGCAGACATACGGCCAGGCACCTCCCAACACACTGGTCACCCTTGTTGGCTCACAAGGATTCATTGAAGTGGCTGTCGTTCAGGGACGAGCAGACAAACGGCTCTCAGCTGGACTTGGCACGCCGGTCTCTCTTCGAGAATAACGCAGTCTCAATTGCTATAAGCCAACACAAGGCTACAGATTGGGCAAGTCGACCGTTTCACCAGTTCGAAAAGATTGATCGGCAGCAATGACTATCCGAAGGCTATTCACAGCATCAGCCATGTGATCCGAAAGATCACGGTCATTCACGATAGCATCAAGAAAAACTTCTTGTTCCAAAAGGCATAATCCATCATGATCAGGTTCATCCGCACATTCAATGATATCATCTGCTTTCGCAAATGAACCATCATCGGCCAACTCACTATGATGAAGTCGAAGCCGCCCTGCTTTTGAATGTCCTTCGATATCGTCACTTGCAACCTCTCCTTCCTGGACCCCTGTAATACTGACACACCCCTGCGGCCCAACAACGTCTTTTATGAAGAAAGCAACATCACTCATCATCGGACCCCATCCAGCCTCATACCAACCGACCGATCCATCAGAAAAAGTGACCTGCAATTGACCATAGTTGTACATTCCTGGTTGCATTTCCTCTGACAGTCGTGCACCGATAACACTCACGCGCACGGGACGAGACTGAGTCATAAGACACATCATATCCACGTAGTGAACACCGCAATCAACAATGGGAGACATCGATCGCATCAGTTGCTTGTGTGTTGCCCACATGTCACCTGATGACTGCTGATTAAGATTCATCCGCATCACAAGTGGCTTTCCAAGCGTACGTGCTGTTTCAACAAACTTTGCCCATGTTGGATGTACTCGCAGAATATAACCAATAACAAGTTTACGACCCGCCTTCTGAGCCGCAGCGACTACCTCTTCTGCCTCTGCGACTGTTTCTGCAATGGGTTTTTCTAAAAACACATGGCATCCAGACTCAAAGCATTTCTTTGCATATGAGGCATGCGTATCTGGATACGTATTGATGGAAACAGCATCTGGACTGGTAGCCGCTAGTGCCTCTTCAAACTCCGAAAACTGAGGGTACTCTGCACCAATGGCATCAAGAAGCGCGCGGCGTGATTTTTCTCCTCGAGAAACAACGCCCACAATCTCAAACCCGGAGAGGTCATGATACGCCTTCGCATGCGATGTTCCCATGTGACCGCATCCAACTACGAGAATTCTTACAGGATTCGCCATACGACAGGTCCTTTCGATAAACAAATCGGGAAGTGGGTCTCTCTTTCCCCAAAAAACAATTTATAACAGTAAACTGTCAAGACCATGTCAACTAGTGTTCCTCAAAATACGGCAGAAGCACGCGGATCCAATTTGCCCGATAACAATATGCCCGCACCAGATACGGAAAACTTAATTTCGTGGGACACACATCACGTCTGGCATGCATTCACGCAAATGCAGGAATATGAATCCCTTCTTCTTGAGAGAGGTGAGGGCTGTTGGCTGATCGACACAAGCGGGAAGAAATATCTTGACGGTTCAGCCAGCATGTGGTGCAACGTTCATGGCCATGGCCACCCACGGCTCAATGCAGCCATCATCGATCAACTTCACAAGGTAGCTCATACCACAAATCTTGGACTCTCGAATCCGACAACGGTTGAATTTGCGCACCGACTCACTCAAATCACCCCGGCTGGACTTGAACATGTATTCTTTTCCGATGATGGCTCGACAGCCATTGAAGCAGCACTGAAGATTGCCTTTCAGTTTTGGCTACAGACAGACCCAGCCAGGCCCCGACCAAAGCAAAAATATGTCGCTATCGGCGATGCGTATCACGGCGATACACTCGGTGCAATAGGCGTGGGTGGTGTTGATCGTTTTACATCCATGTTCATGCCACTCACCTTTGAGTCGATTCGAATTCCATCACCTGCAGCGACTTCCTCTTCTCCCAACAAACCTCATCTGTCATGCAACGAGTCGCTAGCGTATCTGGAGCAGGTATTTAATGATCACTCCGGTGATATCTCCGCGATGATTATGGAGCCAATGGTACAGGCTGCAGGGGGTATCCTTGTCCATCCTCCTGGTTTTCTAGCGGGGGTTCGCAAACTCACACAGAAACATGACATCCTTCTTATTCTGGATGAAGTTGCAACAGGATTTGGTCGGACTGGCTCCATGTTTGCCTGCGAGCAGGAGAATGTTGTTCCAGACATTCTTTGTATCGCCAAAGGCCTGACCGCAGGATATCTACCAATGGCAGCGACACTGACCAACAATCAGATCTGGAGTGCGTTTCTCGGATCATCGGAAGAGCGTCGCACTTTCTATCATGGCCATACCTATGGTGGTAACCCTCTTGCTGCCGCTGCTGGAATCGAATCTCTCAATCTTTTTCGTGATGAAAATGTATTGGCTCAAATGCCTGCAAAAATTGACCGACTCCGTCAACATGTTTGTCGGATTGAAAAGCTAAAGCATGTTGGTGACGCGCGGCAGTGTGGACTTATGGCCGGATTTGAACTTATGCTCGATAAGACATCCCAAAAACCGTTTCCTTGGCAAGAGCAACGCGGCTCACACGCCTGCCGTTTTGCTCGCAACCATAACGTGTTACTAAGACCACTCGGAGACGTTGTTGTTATCATGCCTCCACTGTCGATCTCTCTCGATGAAATTGACATGCTGGCGGAGGCAACCGAGAAGGGAATTATCGAAGCCACAACATGAACATGCTTGGAAGCATACATTCACCTCATACTTCAAATAGTTATTCACCATGCCACGACTACTCAACCCCGTCACCGACCCGCATTTTCTTCTCCATACTGACGCATCGCGAGAACTGTATGCTGCAGCTTCTCTAGAGCCCATCTATGATTACCACACTCATCTCCCGCCCGATGAAATTGCAGACAATCGTCAATGGGAAAATCTCACAGAGGTTTGGCTTGGAGGCGATCATTACAAATGGCGGGCGATGCGAGCCAATGGCATTCCTGAAAGCCATATCACGGGAAATGCTGCGCCGTATGAGAAATTTCTCGCTTTTGCAAAAACAATGCCTCGCCTCATTCGGAATCCCTTGTGGCACTGGACGCATCTTGAACTTGATCGCATTTTTGGCATTCATACAACGCTTGACGAAAGCTCTGCTAGCCGTATTTGGGATGAGGCCAATGAACAACTGCGATCTATTTCAGCACAATCGCTTCTTAAGCAGTTCCGCGTCGCAATGGTTGGCACGACCGATGACCCTTGCGATGAACTGACCCATCACACTCGGATCAGAGAAAAAACAATTACCACCAACGTTTACCCAGCGTTTCGTCCTGATAAAGTTCTGGCTGCTCATCAACCTGAATCCTTGAAACAATGGGTACGTAAACTCGAAGATAGTTCAGGAATCAATTGTGATTCTCTGGATGGACTCCTTCGTGCAATACGTGCACGACATACGTATTTTCATGACATGCATAGCAGATTATCCGACCATGGAATCAATCATGCATTTCATCGAGTTGGCACATTTGCGGAAGCGGAAAATGCTTACGCATCCGTACAAAGAGGACAACCTGTTGTGGGTGATGCGCTCGCTGCCTACCAAAGCTTCCTCATGATTGCTTTTGGTGAGATGGATGCCGAACAAGGCTGGGTAAAACAACTCCATCTCGGTGCGCTACGCAATCCAAACACAAAGGCGTTTGATCAGCTTGGTCCGGACTCTGGCTTTGACTCGATCGGTGATTTCTCTCAAATCGATGGACTCACAGGCTATCTTGATGCATTAGAGCAACGGGAGAAACTTCCAAAGATGGTCCTTTACAACATCAATCCACGTGATAACTATGCAATCGCAGCATTGTGTGGCAGTTTTCAGGGCGAAGGTGTTCGGGGGAAAATTCAATTTGGAAGTGGTTGGTGGTTTCTTGATCAACTCGATGGCATGCGTTGGCAAATGAACGCACTCTCCCAGATTGGGTTACTCTCTAATTTCATTGGCATGCTCACTGACTCAAGAAGTTTTCTTTCGTTCCCACGTCACGAATACTTTCGACGTCTTTTATGTGATATTGTTGGAAATGATGTTGAACAAGGGCTCATCCCAGCAGACATGAGTACACTCAAACAACTTATCAAAGACATTTCCTACAGAAATGCAACAAACTTTTTTGATATGCCCGGATCGAACATCTGAGCGATCCTACTTCTTTATTCAAAGAAAAAAGTCACTGTGCTACAGACTTACTGCCTTCTGTCGAGCCCCCAATGGGTGCACCTTCAGGAAGGGGGCGACACGCTGTGGCAATTCCCAGCCGATATAGTTCTTCACGAACTTTACGAAATCCCTCAAAACTGCTTGGGTAACACCAAAGGGTTACCGTCATGCCTGGAGTCGCACGGGCTAACAGTGCATGAAAATAGGACTCTGGAGCAAGTGCGTCTTGAATCTCTTCGCCTATCTGTCCCGCAACCGGTTGAACCACCCATTCACGAGAGCGAACAAGCACCTGCCCCCGAGCTCGATCAATTTGCGTTTCAACAACGTAGTCAAGCGTAAAGTTTTGCTCGGGACCAACCGTCTCAATTCGGTTCGCCATTTTCGAGATATTTCCGCTGTGCCTCCGCGTTTGTGCTTTGGCAAGTTCAAACAACTCCGTTAGTGGAATGTACGCGATTTTGTTGCCATCAAGACGAAAGTGTATCTCTTCTCCTGTAACAGTTCGGCCAATGGGGGTCGGGTAGGCGAGCACTTCTTCTGTTGTTTGCGGAACATATGAAACCCCCTGAGCCTCTAGTGTTGTTTTCTCAATCTCTTTTTTCAGCTTTTGTTTTCTTACAGTAAACTCCGCAATTTTCACTCGTGCTTTATCTGCATTGGAGTTTTTTTCCTCCAGTTCCTTTTTGACAGCGGACACCATCGTTGCGAGCTCGACACGGGCTGTATTGACACTCATAGAAGCCATCGCAAGTTGTTCTCCTTGTGTAACAAGGTCCTGCACCTCATGCTCTGCCAAGGCCACTTGTCCACGCAAACCATCTATTTCATATTGCAAGGAACGCGACAATGACTGATCAATGTCAGATGGTTCAAAAATGAGTGACTGGACTCGACCCCCAATCACCATCACCAAAATAATGAGGATGCCAACAATATTGGTCACCACATCGAGAAAAGAATCCTGACCGGCTAATTCTGTTTCAGTGGAGCGAAGACGTCGCATACTCTGACACCTCAGGGGTCTACCTTACTCTTCGACGAGAACTTGTTTGGCGCGTTGACGGTAGTTGCCGCACCACATCTTGTTTGCCTTTCCGGCGTGTCTCAAGACCACTATCCGCGAGCAATTGTTCAATATCTTCAAGCCTTGATTGCCCATCTGCCGTCTGCGAGAGAACAAGCTGTGGGTTCCAATACATACGGTCCCCAGCCAGCCCCCAGCCAGCAACCCGTTTATGAACATTCTTGACAAGGGGATCAATGCAATCACCGGTATCAGATCCAATCGGAATCCGCTTGATCACAGTACGCCCCGCATCATCAAACACTCGCAATTCATCATAAGAACACTCGACTTGGATTGGTCGCGTTAGTGGCACTGGATGATCAGCAGTAGCAAGACTAGCCCAGTTCTTACCACGAGCTTGCGCCATCGGGCTTGTGGTCATGCTCGCCGTTAAAGCACTCCCACCAGTACCCCCAGAGGCTCCTGATCCTTGCTTGGCACCCGACGCCTGCTGACCTCCCTGGCCGAAACCACTACCTGCCGATTGATTCGCCGACGTCCCTTGTGCCATTCCTCCAGCACCATTGGGCGAGTCAACCGACACTCCTGCTTGATTATTTCCCGAAACATTCTGGCCTCGTGCTCCCGGGAACTCACTTGTCTCTCCCGAGGAACCCTCAACACGCGTTCCATTAAAAGAACGGCTGTCGTTTGATACGAGAGCATTGCTTCCATAAGGGATTCTTTTGCCAGAGGTGAGGCTCTGACCACTCAACAAGTTCCCTTTCGCAGTGGTTGCTACTAATGCTGGAAACAGTTCTGACGAACCACCTGCGAGTGAATCGCCAAGGGCAACTCCACCCCTTGACCCCGTGCTCTGTTTTGTTGAGTTCGTTTTATTTCCTGCCCCCTCCTCATCTCCAAAACCATTTCCACTGCCACCACCAAACCCAGTTCCACCACCATCTCCACCCTGCATTCCACGCGCTGCCTGCTGCCGCGCCCAATCCCATTGCGACTGATCTCCCAGCAGGCTAGGACCTTCATCAGCGACTACTCCCCCTCGAGTTGTAGACGCACGATAGTGTTTTGTTGGACGCGAAGGACGAGTAGAACGCCGCGACATTAACCATGCTAATCTCTCTCGTGATTCGGCAACTGCTCTCTTTTCTATCTCAGCAAGAGCAGGATCACGAGGAGGGAATTCAAGCGTCCAATCCTCATTGATCAGTTGATATCCAAAGTCGCTTCCCCATGACTGAATTGCATCGCGAGCTTCGTAGTACGCCATAACTCCCGATGGACGAACAAGTAAAAGAGGATATGGCTGAACAGCTGCTTCAGACCCAAGAGCTGTTGTCTCTGCAATGTATTCACGTGCAGCACGAAGGGCACTCGCCAAAGGATTCCCAGGTCCAGCTGGCCCCGCAAAGTCACTCGGATTGAGCCGGATTCCCTCAGGCTGCAAAAACACACCGTCGATACAGCATTCGATGTACAACGGCCTTCGGTGCGTACCAGACGGCCCATCGAAAGCCACAACCGCATACTTCGCCGGACGACTTTCAAGCACACGACGCTTTTCAAGCAAAGACTCCCGAGCACTTTTCAACTCCTGCTCAAGCGCCTCAATCTCACTCGCGGGTGTTTCCTCTGCTGTGTCTGCAACCTCAAGTGAACGCATGTGATCGTCAAGATCATTCAACTCATCTGTTAACGTCTGGACATGCTCTTCGATCCCTGCAAGTTGTATTCTTGCTTCTGAAAGATCGCGTGACGTTTTCACGCGGATGGTCTCAATTTGATCAAGACGCCAGATCAGTGAATCTCGTTCAATAATAAGCTGTTGCTCCAGATCAAGTTGTGCCTGTATTTCCTCACGGGCTGATCCCTTCTCACGACTTGCTCGGCTAAAGAGGACGAGCAGGACTAACAAAGCTCCCATTGTGCAAAGAAGCACAGCGAGGAAAGGAAACAGCGAGATAGCAGGCCCCTGTGAGGGGCGGAAACGGCTCATGCAGCCTGTCCGGATTGAGGTGACTCTGAAAGATCAACGGCGCGCGGAGAGGATGCCCCAACACGAGTTGCCAAAAGCTGAGTCGAAGCGGCGAGTGTCGCCAATACTTCTTCGAAATGTCCACTTGCCGATAAACTTGCAAGATTCTCATTGAGCGCCGTTTCGAGACTTTTCAAATCTCGTGTTGCATCGACAACACTTGCTAACAGGTCTGTCTGTGAAGCCATCTTCGCTTGCTGAGCTTCCATCATCTGCATAGTGCTCACAAGTGATTCTGAAGCAACCGACCAGCGTTTCTCATGGTCTGTCACAAGATTGGCCTGAGCACTTGCGATGGACTCTGTCCAAGACTGAAGAACCGCGTGAATAGACTTTTCAAATGAATTTCTAAATGTTATTCCAGCATGATCGATGACGCTCATCAGAGATGCCTTCCCATTATCATGCGCATGGAAACGTCCAGCAAGCATCTCCCAAGCAGAATCATCTACATCTGCGAGCAAGGATTGCTCCGTGCGATCAACGAGAAACTGAACAAACATGAGCACCATGGACAGGCCCAATGCAGTTGCAGTTGTGTCAAAAGCAGTTCCCAGACCAGCGACAACACCTGAAATATTCTCCAACTGGGTTGGCGAAAGATTTGCAATGGCAACCGTAATACCAATCACTGTCCCAAGAAAACCCATAATGGGAATGGCCCAGACAATAAAGCGAACAAGCCCATAACTCCGAGCAGCACGAGCAGCATCGACGTCCGAAAGATACTTCAGGTGATCCTCAAGCCCATCAGCAGTGCCAGTTCGATCAACAAAGTCGATGGCCTCACGCAGACGACGAATCAAAAATGATTTTCCATTCTTTTCAAACTCGCCAGGCAATGACTCAAGAAGGGATGCTGCTTCTTCTGGATCCTGGCCCTCTTTTGGGGCAGGAGATAGATAGTCCACTCCGAGCCTTAACCGCTGTCGAATGATGTCCAGAGACTTTCCAACTAAAGCAGCCATCCCCACAAAAAACATCGTGACTTCAACATATTCGATCCAGTTCCCGGCCAGATAACGGATCACGATAGGGTCTGTTATCGTGCCACTATCTATCATTCTGAAAAAGCCGAAAGCCATTGCTACACCCCACAGCAGAGGTGAACAAAAAACAGTGACGACAAAGTTGCTCAGTTTTGACACGGCGCAAGACCTCCAGTGGAAGGATGCTGACTTATTTGACAAAAAAACCGTTACAAATCATGAAATCGGCAGCATCTGGCTGATTTATTGAGCCGAAACAATCAGCAGTTTCACCGCACTCCCCCAACTCCCCCAGTTCCCCTGGCCGCGCGCGTGTGGGTGCACAACCGTGGCAACATGGCAATGTAGGGCCGACCTTGATTGATGTGGCCCAACGCCTCTACTCTCTTCCCGCAATGATCATTTCCTCGTCACACTCAGCAAGACTCTCTTCGGCGTGCCTGCTCAGCATGGCAGTTGTATTTGTCTCCCCACAAAAAGCGTTGGCACAAAGTCCCGCTGAGAAGCATCAGGAGGCTCTTTCGTTTGATTCGGAGAAGATGTGGGTGCAAACGTTTCCCTTGGATGACTCACGACATGTGCTACTGATTGTTGATCCGATTCTCCGGAATGTAGCGATCTATCATGTCGACACGGTTGCTGGGACCCTTACCTTGAAAAGCTCACGTGACATTTCCCAAGATCTCCGTATGGGAGACTTTAACGCTCAGAAACCCAAGCCTGAGACACTTCGAAACATGCTCAATATGGGTTCTCCATCCCCTTCAATAGGCAAGAACGTCAAATAAGGCGAATACGATCTTGCGGGTTGCGCATGACATTGACGTCCTGCGTATAATACGCTGCCTATTTGGGACGATGATGTTTGCATGAAATAGGAAGTGTTCCCAGGGTAGAGCATCATGACAGCCCGTTTTCTTTCACTTAGCGAAACTGCTGAAAAACTTGGAATGTCAACCGATGACATTCTTCGTCTCGTTGATCGCAAACAACTCTATCCAATAAAAGACGGTGGGAGTCTCAAATTTAAGGCTGAGGATCTCGACACGTTTCTGAGTGACCGCAATGAAGACGCTGACACTTCTGAAGACGTAGCATCTGTCGCAATCGATGACAACGCAGATGTATCACTCGAACTTGAATCTCCAGATGCTGGCACTGTAAATGTGGAAGCCATTGAGCAAGATTCCGATGGCTCATCCATTGAATTAGCAAGTGACGTGTCACTCGATCTAGGTGACAGCGGACCACAAGATCATCTTGCTGAGGAAAGCACTCCGGCACTTGAGCTTGACTTAGGTAATGATGAAGTTGCTTCAGGCATTGATTTAGAACTCGACGAACAAGCTGAAAATGAGTCCGACGTTTTGATTTTAGAGGACGCTGACAACGAATCAGTAAAACCTGAAAAAGAGAGTCCTATTTCTGATCTCTCCGATATCGAAATTGATTCCGAAAAGAGTGGCTCCACACCAGAATTACTCTTATCAGGCTCTGGAGACCTGTCTGAAAATATTGAATTAGACGGCAGCGCCATTGCCGATGAAAATATTTCCTCACTTGAGATCGATTCA
>Ga0114925_10001538_pt1 | contig 11447 bp, 10 predicted proteins | sample SumtaG_2_FD_87287 | JGI IMG/M metagenome (GOLD analysis project Ga0114925, IMG submission 87287) | Deep subsurface microbial communities from Indian Ocean to uncover new lineages of life (NeLLi) - Sumatra_00607 metaG | ecosystem: Environmental > Aquatic > Marine > Oceanic > Sediment | place...
AATTAATCTTTATGATTAATTTTCATGTAAATGTCCACATCAGGCTGAAACATATAAAAAAATATTGCAAAAAGGTGGCAGGTAAAATAAATTAAGGAGAATGAATGGAGAGTAAAGATGGAAAAATTTATTGTTGGAGGTGGCTTCAGGCTCAAGGGTTCCATCATACCGGCAGGAAATAAAAATGCTGTGCTCCCGATCCTGGCTGCAACCCTCCTTACAGATGAGACAGTAACCTTATATAATATCCCTAGAATTATTGATGTTGAAATAATGGTAAAGTTGCTGCAGTCTATTGGGTCCCGGGTTGTATGGAGAAATAACAATACCTTAACAATTCAAACGGATCTTCCTTCAGAGAAAACAATATATCTTAATAAAAAATATGCTTGTGAAATAAGGGCTTCAATCCTGTTTGCAGGACCTCTTCTGGCACGCGGGAAAAATATACATTTTCCACCACCCGGCGGTGATGTAATAGGGAGGAGAAGGCTGGATACACATTTTTATGCATTGGAGTCCTTTGGCGCTGAGGTGCATACCGATACAAGAGGTTTTTTTATAGAATCCGGGAAGCTTAAAGGCGCAACACTTTTTCTCGATGAGCCGAGCGTCACTGCAACAGAAAACGCAATAATGGCAAGTATATTCGCATCAGGTTCAACAGTTATTAAAAATGCAGCATCAGAACCTCACGTACAGGATCTTATTGGTTTTTTAAACCATCTTGGTGCCCGGATTACTGGAACAGGCAGTAATGTTTTAGAGGTAAAACGAAGCAAAGAACTTGGAGGCGGAAGCTGGAAAGTAATAGGTGATCATATTGAAGTTGGGAGTTTTATTTCACTTGCCGCTGTTACAGGAAGTGAAATTACCATTAAAAATGCAGAGGTAAAGCATCTTAGTATGGTCCAGTACTATTTTTCCAAATTCGGGGTCCGGATTGTTATAGATGGAGACGATGTCATTGTTCCTGGTAACCAGAAACTTGTAATTAAAAATGATCTTTTTGGTGAGATACCAACAATATATGACGCTCCCTGGCCGGGGTTTCCCACTGATCTGACAAGTATCGCTGTTGTGACTGCTACTCAGGCACATGGTACTGTCTTAATTTTTGAAAAAATGTTCGATGGAAGGCTGTTTTTTGTCGATAAACTTGCCAGCATGGGGGCACGAATTGTTTTATGTGACCCTCACCGGGTTGTGGTTGTTGGGCCATCTAAGCTGTATGGAGCTGAGCTTGTAAGTCCTGATATACGGGCCGGAATGGCTCTATTAATTGCAAGCCTCTGTGCAGAAGGGGAGAGTGTAATTTATAATATAGGGCAGATTGATAGAGGATATTTAATGCTGGAAGAGAGACTGATAAAGATCGGGGCTCATATTGTAAGAGTAAGTGATTAATAAAAATGAAATTAAAAATTAAATACGCATTGAATAAAATATCAACATTTATAATATTTTTATCAGTAATTGTGATTTTCATTCATTTTCTGTATACATTTGATCTTATAAGACGGCAGCAGAGTTTAAATAAGGAAATAGGAAAGTTTATTCTTACACTTCTTGATGAAAGGGTGAATGCGTTAAACGACGACGACACCTTCATTAATATTGATATTATAATTTCTGTTTCTGATTATTTCGATTTAGAATATATGGCTGAAGTTTTGGTTTTTGAGAGTGGCTCCGGAAAAATACTCTACCCCATCGGTGTCATGGAGGATTATGTTAACCAGGACATAATCAATAAAACAAGGGCAGGTTTAGAAGGCACAATCGATCTAAAAGATCGGTTCGGTTATTTTATCCAGTATAAAAAACTTGGCATTACTTTTATTGTGTATGCATACAAAAGTGATCTTTATTTTTACAGGAATCAACTCATTTATATAGTTATTGGACTACTTGTTGTATTTTCTATCATTCTCTTTATTATAGACAGGAGGGTGAGAAAGAAGTTGAGAATTGTACTGAATAAAATGAAAATATGTTTTGAGAGTGCATTTATCAAAGGGAAACTTTTAGAGGCAATAGAACCCCAGGACGCGAGTGAAATAGATGACGTTTTAGAAAGCTATAATCAAATGGTTTTGAAGGCAGGAGATGTTTTTAAAAGTATGGAAAGCAGGACAAGCGTTCTTTTTCAGCAGAGAGATAATCTGAAAAAAATAATTTCTCTTTACAAAAAATATGTACGGAATGAAACTGTATTAAAGATAAGTGAAAAAAATATCTCTGATCTGGTGAGCAGAAGACAAAACATCTCTTCGTTGAGTATAGAACTGGTTAATTTTTTAAGACCAATAGATGAGCTGTATCCACAGGTTATTACTGGTGAACTGAGCAGCCTGCATGCTTTTTTAAAGAATGAGGCAATGAATAATGGCGGAATCATAAATTTTTCTTATGGGTATTTTATTAATGTCGTTTATGGGGTACCAACGCCCGATGAGATATCGTTTTCTCATGCATTGGAAGGATCAAAGAGTTTATTAAGATGGATTGGCGAAAGGAACAGTTCTGAAAAAAATATCAGCGGCGTTAAATGGGAAGTTAAGATGGGGCTTTCATTTGGAGCAGCGGTAACAGGAACTGTAGGTGATAGTTATGTAGTGCTCGGTAATGTAGTTGAAGAAAGCATGAAAATGCTTGACTTTGCAAAATACTACGGGGTTCCTATTGTAACATCTTCTTTAGATCGGTTAGAATCCCTTGAGGGGGTAAAATATCGAAAGCTTGACTATATAATAGAAAAGACTGAAAAGGAACGTCATAAGAAGGTTATTACGAAATATTTTTAAAACAACCTGAACAGCTTGAAGATGCCATTAAATTGTACTATCATGGTTTGGATATGTTTTTTGATGGTAAATATGACATAGCTGTATATGAGTTTAAAAAGGTAAATAAGATACTGGACGGTGATAATCCCTCGTATATATTTTTGAAGCGCTGTGAAAGGTTTAGTAAAGGTGGATAATATCCCGTCATTTTGTATCATTTATGTTGATTATCCTTGCATGAAGAGTATTTTAAATTTATATATGGATTTGATTACATGGGAGTTTAATAATGGAAGAGCTTACTGTAGAGGAAATAATTAAATATGTAGTAAGAATCGAGCAGGAGTCATATCAATTTTACCGGAAGGCGTCAAAAATATTAGAAGGTAATGAGATTAAATTATTGACAGATGAACTGGCAGAACTGAAAGTAGAACACGTGAATCAATTAAAAGGTCTATTAAATGAAGAAACTATAACCTTAGAAGATTTGACATACATGCTCAATATTGATACTTCATTATTTGACAGAATTATACAGACCCATGAGATACCGGCACAGGCAACAACGCTTGATATACTCAGTATAGCACTTGAAAGGGAGAAGAATACACAAAAAAATTATGAGATGCTCTTAACCATTACTGCCCTGAATGTTAAAATTATAAGGACGTTCAGTTTATTGAAGGGCATAGAAGAGAAGCATGTGAAAAAAATTGCAGAAAGAATTAAAAAAATGAGGTTAGCTCACTGCCAAAATGGAGCAACCTCCTTTGGATGTGGTCTATAATATTTCTAAAAAGATTAATTCAAAGGCTATGCCTTTAAAATCCTTTTGGCCTGGAAACCACCACCTGCTTTGCAGGTGGTCTTTTACTTATTACCCATTGATTCACGGGGAAACCATGAAATTGAGCGCAATCCTTAAAAAGTGTGAAGATTTAACCTGCAGCAGCTTAAGCAATCCGGAAATCACCATGATATGCTCCGATTCCCGTCAGGTAACACCAGGAGCCCTTTTTATTGCGATTCAAGGATATCAAGACAACGGTATAAAATATATTGAGAATGCCGTCAGCAGAGGAGCTGAAGCAGTTATTATCGATGAAAAATATCGGAGCCAGTTGGGTTATCAGAATCAATTCCCGGTTTGCTATACTGACCATCCACGAAAATGTGCTCTCAACGTTTCAAGGATTTTTTATAATAATCCCTCAAAGGCATTCATACTTTTTGGTATTACGGGCACGAACGGCAAAACAACAGTCACCTATCTAATTGAAGAGATCCTCAGGGAAAACAGACAAAACCCCGGTGTTATCGGAACCATATCATACCGTTATAATGACGTAATTAAAAAGGCAAAGAATACCACTCCTGACCCGATCGATATTCAATTCCTCTTCAATGAGATGAAAAAAGGCGGGGTGAGCCATGTTATCATGGAAGTTTCTTCTCATGCGCTTGTAATGGACAGGATTCAGCCTCAGGATTTTGACCTGGGGATATTTACAAACCTTAGCCAGGACCATCTTGATTTTCATGAGACGATGGAAGAATATTTTAAAGCGAAAGCACAACTTTTTATGGGTTTGAAAGAAGACGCTTATGCAGTCATTAATAATGATGATTCTTATGGGAAAAAAATTATGTCAATTACACGGGCAAATGTAATTACGTATGGGATTAACACAAGGTCAGACTACACAGGGAAGATAAATTCATTATCCATTAAGGGGTCAACCTTTTTGGTGAATGGTACGGAATTTAAAATCAATCTTGCAGGGGAGCATAATATTTATAATGTGCTTTCTGCCTATGCTGCTGTGAAGGTTTTTAATATAGATGATGATACAATTGGAAGTGCTCTGTTAAAGATTAAGAATATTCCAGGTAGATTCGAAAGGGTGAAAGAAGGAGATAATTACCATGTTTTTGTAGATTATGCGCATACACCCGATGCATTAGATCATCTGCTTGATGCTGCAAATTCATTAAAGAGCGGGCGGATTATCACTGTTTTTGGCTGCGGCGGAGACAGGGACAGGGGAAAACGGCCAATAATGGGAGGTATTGTGGAGAAGAAATCGGATATTGCCGTAGTTACCTCAGATAACCCTAGAACCGAAGATCCGCTTGCAATTATTGAAGACATTAAAAAGGGATTAAATGGAGATAATCACCTGGTTATTCCGGACAGAAAAGAGGCTATCTACAGAGCAATTGAGCTTGCACGAAAAGATGATATTGTGTTGATTGCAGGCAAAGGGCATGAAGATTATCAGATTCTGAAGGAGAAAACTATCCATTTTAACGACCGTGAGATAGCCCTTGAAGCAATAAAGAGCATCAAAAAATAATCATTTCTTTGAAAATAACCAATTTTTTTTATGTAGGGGCAGACCCGTGTGTCTGCCCGGTGTAACGAGCAACACATCCATTCAAAGGGCAGCCACATGGAGTTAAGGGCAACCACATGGGGTTGCCCCTACTGATTCAAAATTTTCTTTGTACCCTTCGGGAAGGCAAGTTCTTCCCATACCTGTTTGAGCTCTTCCAGACCACTTTTATCACATTCCAGAGGCAGCACTTTTTCAGGCTCATCTGTGGATAGATCTTGATTGCCAGTCTGTGGAGAAGTTTTCAGTATTGGCATAAAATATGAGTTTAACAGAAACGATTGGAAAATGCTGCTTGCCATGAAATCGATAATGTATTTTGCTCCTTCTCGATTATTAGCATCAGCAGGAATAAATACTATGTTATTACCTGAAACTGTTGTTACAGGATATTTTTCTTTAGAAAAACTGGAGTACACGATGCTGATCGGGTACCCTTTTGAAATGGAGTTTTGAAAATACCCGTCAATCCCAAGAACTGCAGGATACTGCCCGCTTTCAACTGCAAATATGAGCTCTTCTCTGCTGCTCCTGTACAGAGGAACCATATTATTTATGTCGATCAGAATATCCTTTCCATAAGTTCGATAGAGGGTAGAGAAAACGGATAGCAGGAGAGGATCATTAACCGGATTAACGGTTGTAATCTTCCCAATAAGCAAGGGCAATTCATGTGCTGCTTCTACCGGAAGGGTATTGGGCACTTCAATGTTGAGTTCTTCAGTAAAAATGGAATTGACCGCAAGACAGCTATGCCATTTTGACCAGATAAAAACACCATCTTTATAAAAGGATGAGCCAATTTTACTCCATGTACCGGAGGAATAGTTAACTATATTAACAGGATCGTCCTGAAAACAGGTGCCAATAAATAAATCATATTTGCCTTTCAATACCTTTATACCCTCAGATTTTGCTGTTAAACTGCAGGAAAGCCCTGTAGAAGAGTTAATAAATTGAATGACAGGAATTATCATATCTCTATCAAAATTTGAAAAAACTTCAATGGTTTTTTTGATTTGTGATGGAGCTTTATATAAAGGCTCTTCCGGTACCATAGTATCACCTTTATAAGAAGAACAGGAAAAGAAGGCAGGAGCGGAAAAAAACAGCAGTGAAAATAAAATGGATAGAAACAGCTGTTTCATTGTTTTAGTACCTTAATCCAAAGAAAAAACAATAGCCGCAAGGACCAGAAACCCTGTCCAGCTTTTTCATAGTAGGGGCAGCCCCATGTGGCTGCCCTTTTAAAAATATATCTAGCTATCTTTTTAATGGGGGCGGATTTAAAATCTACCCCTACATTAATAGATATTTTAATAGAAATATTAAGCGAACTTGCGTAAAAAATTAAAAACTGTCAGTCCGTCCACTTTTGCGAGCTCATCTTCAATATAATCCCTTCCTTCATTTGACATCATTCGAATAAGGCTTGTATCTTCCCAGGCTTTTTCGAGATGTTCTGAAAAAAATGGTTTTAGTCCTTCCAGCCACGGTACCGTTAGTTTTTTTACATTCACCATTTATATAACCTTCATACCTTTTTTCCTGAAGATTGTAATAAAAATTATGTGTACCGCAATGACGATAGTAAAAATGATTGTTGACATTGCACATGAGCTTTCTAAATATCCATCATCTACTAAATGGATAATGGTAATTGATCCAAGCTTGATTTTTGGAGAAACGAGGAAAATTACAACACTTATCGTTACCATGCTTCTTTCGAAAAAGAAGAGTAGATTATTCCAGAAACTTACTTTACTCAGAGGGAATATGATTCTAAAAAAGGATTTTGGTAAATCGGCTCCAAGAGAAGTGGATGCTTCATCAATTGATATATCGATATTCTTCATATTCGTCATTGTTGAAAGCATTCCAAGGGTGAAGTTATGAATTACGATACTGAGAATAATAATAGAAGCTTTGTAGTATAGCCAGTTTACCGTTACAAAGGCCAGGATATAACCAAGTCCCAGAACGAGCCCCGGAATTGCTGCGGGAAGTACTGTAATAAGGTAGAGTAGATTATTTCCTCTTGGTTTTCTCTTTTCCACTATATACCCCGCTATTAATGTAAGCCATGCACCAAAAAAGGCTACGATAACAGATATCCATAAGCTTGTCCAAACAGCAGAAATGGATCTTCCCCTGTGTGAAAAGTTATAGTGGCGGGTACTTAATGTTGAAAGCCATTTGAGTACCTGTTTTGACTGTCCGGCTCGACCTCCCCATACATCGACAATAGATGTCCACAAAATGGCCCAAAATATGACGATAATAGCACCAGATATCAATATTGAGATTGCAGAAAAGAGGGCTTTTTTCGATTGGCTGGATGGTCTTAAAAAGGGTCGCGCAGCACCGCTTATGAGAGCGTAGTTTCTCTTAGTAAAGTAATTATTGAGAACAAAAGCTAATACTGCCGGTATAAGAAGCATTACACTTATCGTTGCCCCAAGATCAAACCTCTGAAACCCCTCTACCTGCATGTATATTTCCGTTGCAAGAACATTGTAATCGCCGCCAATAACAATGGGATTACCAAAATCCGTTATAGTAAGATTGAATACAAGGGCTGCAGCAGAGAATAGCCCGAATCGAGCAGAGGGTAATGTTATCTTCCGGAAAACTTTAAGCGGGCCTGCTCCTAATGATTCTGCTGCCTCATTTAACCGATAATCAACTGCAGATAGAGTTGTTATTAGAATAATCAAGGCGTATGGAAAACAGTAAAAGATTTCAGAAATGATTATCCCTGTTGGACCATAGATATCCCATTTTGCACCAAACAAGTTTGTTATGAGACCGTTCCTGCCAAAAAGAGAAAGAAGGGCTAAAGCCTGAACCACAGATGGAGCCATAAGGGGGAGTGAAGAAACTGCTTTATAAAACGATTTTCCCTTTATGGTTGTCCTCGTCAATGAATAGGCAACTAAAAAAGCCATAATAATTGTAACAAAAGTTGTAATAATCGAAACATAAAAGCTATTGTATAGAGATCTTCTAATTCGAGCTTTACCGAAGTATTCAATATAATTATTGAAAGTAAATACCCCTGTACGAGTTCCAATATCAAATTCTGGTAATAAACTCGCTTTGGGGATAAAGCTCGTTTTTAATATATGAAATAGCGGAAATAGGAGGAACATTAGAAAAAAACTACCAATCACTGCAACAATTATATATGCAATTGTCTGGTCCGGTATGAATGTCTTTACAGGTTCTATCTTTAATTTTTGATCATCTTTCATGTAAACCCCCTTAACTCTGAAACACTAAAAAATCTTCCGGAGAAACGTATAGTGTAACGGATTCCCCCCTTTTCAGCAGACTTTTTTCAAAGTCCTTCTCTGTAATATCAACTATAACATGTTTATCTGCTAACTCAACAAGAGATCTCACAATGACACCAAGAAACGTTACAACCTCGATTGTCCCATATTTTATATTTGTCTTTTCATATTCGTCACTAAGTTTTTTTCTTCCCTTAAACAGGAGAACCTTTTCAGGCCGTATTGAAATCGTAACCTTTCCCCGTGTTGATTGAAGAGTGCTTAACGCATCCTGTGATACCACAAAATTGAGTTCTGTAGTCTTATTTATTACAGTAGTGCCTCTTAATTCTCCTTCAAAAAAGTTTGATGTTCCCACAAAATCTGCAACGAACCTGGTTCCTGGATTCTTGTAAATTTCTATGGGTTTATTAACCTGTTCAATATATCCCTGATTCATTACAATGACTCTATCAGAGATGGAAAGAGCTTCTTCCTGATCATGGGTAACGTATACCATGGTGATACCAAGTTCAACCTGGAGCTTCTTTATCTCAGCCCTCAGGTTTACCCTGATCTTTGCATCAAGTGCGGAAAGAGGTTCATCGAGGAGTAAAATCTGTGGATATGTAGCAAGAGACCTTATAAGGGCAACCCTCTGCTGCTGTCCACCCGAAAGCTCTGGAGGATGTTTGTATTTCTGATCAGTTAAATCAACAAGTTCTAGAAGTTCGTCGACTCTTTTATTGACCTGGTTTTTTGGAACTTTCCTCATTTTGAGACCAAAGCCAACATTTTCTGCAATAGTCATGTGTGGAAAGAGGGCGTATGACTGAAAAACAATCCCGAAGTTCCTCTTTTGTGGTATGATATCATTTATAACATTTCCTTCATACCTGATGATACCATTCGTTGGGATTTCGAAGCCTGCGATCAATCGTAGTGTAGTGGTTTTTCCACAACCTGAGGGACCTAAAAAACAGACAAACTCTGCTTCTTTAACCTCAAGGTTCATATCACGTACCGCAACTATCTGGTCGAACTTTTTTGTGAGATTTTCCAGTAAAAGGTCTTTACCCATCTGAATCCTCCATTATTAATTGAATACTGTACTATTTGTTTAATTTATTAATATATCGACGAATTGCGTGTTGATTACATTTAAAAAAAGCCGATGTCAGGGATTAAAATTTATTAGAGAATCAACCTTTCAATATGAATTAAGGTTAGCATTTAATTGCGGTCACCAAGAAAAAAATAGTAAGCACAGAATATCCTTGATATTCTGTGCTTACTTTTTATTTAACTATCTTAAAAACTTGTCCTGCCAGTTGATGAGAATATCCCCTCTGTTGGCTGACTGCCAATCGAAATCCATTGGAATGAGTTTTATTTCCTCAATTTTTGGAAGATCAGCTCTTAGATGAGGAGTTCCTGGTTTGGTTACGCCGACTTTCCACTTTGAATAGAGCAACATAGCCTCATCTGAAATCGCCCAGTCGAGGAACTTCTTTGCATTGTTTGGGTGTTTCGCTCCCTTCATGAGGGCATTTGCCTCGAGCTCGTATGCACTCCCCTCGGCCGGAAGAACCAATACAACCGGTTTTCCTTCTTTAGCCAGGTTACCGACACAAAAAGCAAAAGAAATACCAATTGCATATTCACCTGCTGCAGCATATTTTGCAGGGCGGGAGCCGCTTTTGATGTACTGACCCATGTTTTTATCAAGCTCATCCAGGAACTTCCAGCCTTCATTTTCTGCAACCGGTTTTGTTTTGTAATCGGGATCCATTGTTTCAAGGACACCTGCAACCTGTAAAAATCCTGTTCCTGAACTTGCAGGGTTCGGCATAATCAAATGCCCTGCATATACAGGATTTGTAAGATCTTTCCATGAGGTTGGCATCGGAAGATCGTACTCTTTCAACTTTTCTGTATTGACACAGAATCCTGCAATGTACATGTCGATAGCAAACCAGTGGTCATTGGGATCCTTGAACTGGGCTGGAATCTTATCCCCATCCTTTGGCACATACGGTTCAAAGAAGCCTCTCTGAGTAAAATCCATTAAATAGGTAGCAGCCCATCCGTACACAAGGTCTGCTTGTGGATTCTCTCTTTCCGCAAGGAGCTTTGCTCCAACAATACCGGTTGAAAATCTCGTCCAGTCAATATCTAAACCTAATGCAGCCTCTGCTGCCGTTATGTATTCTTCTGTTTCGTCGGTTTCAAGGGATGTGTAAATAATGAGTTTGTCTCCTTCGTCTACCGCTCCTCCTGCTGTTCCTCCCCCAGCAAAAAGAAAAGTGGGAACGAAAAGAGAAATAATCGCTAAAATGATTAAAAATTTTTTCATCTCTTTCTCCTCTTTAAAAAATTATTTTGAAAATAAATAAAAAAAGAAAAAATATGCCACCCCCTCTCCTGAAATATTGTTAAGATATTTTTATCTTATAATATTAAATAAAATCTGTCAACTATTTTTTATTTTATGGTCTTCATAATAAGGTTTGGCTGATATCAGGCACACTGAGCACAATTTTTTGCTGAACATGTGCTGCATCCTGGTCCTGAAGATGGCCCTGACCCTGCTGTCCTGTATGCAAAAGTGCTGAAGAGTTTTGAAACCTCCCCTCCTTTGCACTGCGGACATGAAATATTATCATCTCCTGATTTGACAAGGACCTCAAAGTTATTTCCGCATTCTTTACACATATATTCGAATATAGGCATAAGATATAACCCGGACACCTGAGAAATAGCTGTAATACTGTTTGTCGGATCGAATAATCTCTCAACTCCAATTCATATCCATGAATATTAATATAATAGAAAATTGTTTTAAATGAAAGGAATGTAATATAGTTCCATCAGAATCAATTAATCACTGCCAAAAGGAAGCCACCTCCTTTGGAGGTGGTCTATAATATTTATGAAAAGATTAATTAAAAGGCTATGCCTTTAAAAGCCTTTTGGCTTGGAAA
>Ga0114925_10001539_pt1 | contig 11444 bp, 24 predicted proteins | sample SumtaG_2_FD_87287 | JGI IMG/M metagenome (GOLD analysis project Ga0114925, IMG submission 87287) | Deep subsurface microbial communities from Indian Ocean to uncover new lineages of life (NeLLi) - Sumatra_00607 metaG | ecosystem: Environmental > Aquatic > Marine > Oceanic > Sediment | place...
AAGTAGTCGCGCTCGAAGTCGGGGTCGTTGTCGAAGTCCTCGCGCGAGAGGCCGTTCCCGTCGATCGCGGGATTGACGTGAGACCCTTCACCGCGACACCGCGGGCAGACCGCGAACATCGAGGGGATCTCGTGCTCCTGGTCGTCGTCGGAGAGGAAGACCGTGAGCTTCTCCTGGCTCATGCGTCACCGTCCGCGCCACAATAGATGCAGCGGATCGAGTCGTTCGCATAATCACCGGAGAGGCGCGCCTCGTCGGCTTCGCCGGCGGTCTTGTCCCAGACATGGCCGTCCGGGTTCGTGCAACGGTCGCCGACCTCTTCCTGGGCCTCGTAGAACTCGCGGGCGTCTTGCGCGTCCGCGGTCGTCCCGCGACTCTCGTGTCGCTCGGCCTTCTCCGGGTCGTCCTTCGCGACATGATCGTCGAGCCGCTGGGCCATCTCATCGCAACACGCGAAGACGCCGGCCTCGAGCGGATGAGCCGGCTCTTCGCCGTCCCGCCAGTGGTCGATCATCTCGTTGATCGCCGTGTTGTCCGCCGGGATCCCTCGAGCCAGGCCTTCGCGGATCGCCGGGATGAACTCCCGGCGCGCGGGTTTCTTGCCGGCGCTCATGACGGGCTCCCCTTGCCGTCCCAGTCCGAGAGGTCGACGGTCCGCTCATGGCGGAAGCCGCGCTCCTGGAGCTCGCGCTGGGCGTCGAGGACCTCCTGGTCGGTCTTGTCCTTGTGACTCAACCGGACCCAGTTCCGGGCGATCCGCGGGATCTCGATCCCGTTCCTCGCCGGCGCTCGCGACCAGAGCTCGACCGGGACCTTCTCCCGGTTCGACTCGATCCGCGCGTGAATTGTGGCTTCTGTTTTCCTCATGTGTCTCCTCCTTCGTCGTTGATGGTTTCCTGATACTCCCAGCCGTCCTCCTCGAGGTCGCTCCGGCTGGGGCCGTGTCGGTAGTTCACCGGCTCGAACTTGACGCGCTCCTCGCCCTGGTTCCAGCGGTTCGAGATCTCCTTCGTCCAGACCTCGACCGGGCCGGCCCAGTGAGACGGCTCGACCGTCTCGGTCGTGTCGTGCTCGAGGACCGTCGCCCGGATCCGGCCGGCGAGGGCGGTCGCCCTCTTCGTCTTGTTCTCCATAGCCGTGACGGCTACGTCGGCGACGATCTGGGCGATGTCGACCTCGACCAGGACGCGCCCGGCCTGGACCGTCGTCGTCCTGGTCATCGGGACGCGCTCCCGATGCTGGCCGAACTCGATGAACTCGTTCCCCGTCCAGAGCTTCCGCTCGTAGGACGCCGGGACCGTGACCGTGATGAGTTTCTTCGCGGTCATGCTTCTCCTCCTTCCCGGATCACCCGGGCAGCTTGGACGAGGGCGCGGAACGGCGACGGCCGGCGCTTCCCCTCGATCCGGTTCAAGTGGACCCAGATCCCGGCCCAGTAGCCGAACATCACGAACTTATAGCGGGCGAGGGATTCGATCGCCTTGTCGGCGGCCTCCTGGATCTCCTGGTCTAGCGTTTCCTTGCTGGTCATGACTGTCCTCCATGTCGTTGAATAGTAACACCGCGCGAGACGGCGCTCGTGAACCTGGTCACAATTTCGGGCGCCTGGTCGGCGCGTCGTCGAAGTTCGAGATCGAGCTCGTGACGTCCTCGATCTCGGCGTCGTCCAGGCCGGCGTCGACCTGGGACTGGATCCGCCGGCGCAAGAACGCGGCGCGATCGTCGCCGTGTTCGGCCTTGTAGCGGGAGTGATTGACCGCGATGTTCGTCGAGTCGGCGCTCTCGAATCGCGTGAGCTCGGCGAACACGCCGAGGCCTCTCATCAAGTGGATCCAGGGGCGGCGACCGTGTTCGGCCTCGACCTGGTCGACGACCTGGGAGGCCTCGCGGATCCGCTCCATGTAGGCGGACCGCTTCCGCTGGACGTCGAACTCGGCACACGAGCCGAAGCCGACGAAGTTCATGAGCCGGCACAAGATCGCCAACTGGTCGAGCGACTCGTCGAGGTGCCAGATCGCCATCGTCCGCTCGGGGAACTCGGCGAGCTCCTCGCGGAGCGCCCAGGAGACCTCCTCGAGGTTCGCGCGCTCCGAGCCCTCGATGACGTCCGGGATCACGGCGACCGCCTGGCTCGAGATCGCCTGGGCCTCGTTCGCCCAGGCCCAGAACTCGCGGCGGTCGATCGAGCCCTTGCCCTGGCGCCAGTGAGAGAAGGCGCCGTTGTCGAGGACCAGGATCTCCTCCTCGCCGACGAGCTCGATGACCCGGGCCAGGTCTCGGGGATCCGCGTGAGACACGCAGAACGACGAGCCGGCCAGGGACGGGAGGAGGCGCTTCGGCGTGACCGGAGTCCCGACGACGATCCTCCGCTTGAAGGTCGCGGCCCTCATTGGTTCGCCTTGAAGAACGCCTGGGCGAACCCGGGCGGCGTCATCGAGCGGAGCGCCTTCGTCCTCTCCGAGGATCCGCCGAGCGTCATGAGCCAGCTCCCGGCGTCGCAAGCTCGGACCGGCTCGACGTCGTTCCGCTCGAGGTCCGTGAAGAACTCGCCCCAGAGCCCGGTCTTCTTCGTGTAGGCGTCGCCGTAGTGGTGCGGCTGGAAGTACCAGGGCTTGCCGAGCTCGGGGATGAGCTTCGGCAACCGGCCGACGGGATTCTCGAAGACCCAGAACTTCGGCGCGAAGAGCTCGACCGTCCGGAACACCTGGTAGACGAGCTCGAGCATCTCGGCCGTCCGACCGTCCTCGTCCTTCGCCGGCCAATACTGCGCGCCGCTCACCGTGAAGTGAGTACACGGCGGCGCCGCGATGATCCCGTAGATCGTGTGGAGGTCGAGCTCCTCGAGGAGGTATTCACACGAGAAGTCGGCGATGTCGTGAGACCATCCGAAGCCGCCCGGCTCCTTGAGGTCGAAGTGGATGACCGGGTAGCCGGCGTCGCGGTACGGCTTCGACCAGGCGCCCGAGTGATCGAAGAGCGAGAGGATCACGCGGTTCTCGATCCGCTCGAAGGTCTCCTCGCGATCGGCGAGCCAGTCCTCGTCCTGGTCGGCGCATAAGTGGACCATGTTCTCCTGGCGCGGGCGGTTCATGACTTGCCTCCGTTGATCCTGGCGGCGAGCGTCTCGCCGTTGAACATTGTCGAGCGGACGTCGGCCTCGAGGTCGACGAACTTCTGGAAGAGCTCCGGGCGGGCGGCCTTGCCTCGGGCCAGGTCGCCGCGGTTCCGAAGATGCAAAAGACACACGAGAGGCGATCGTTGCCGGCGTCGTAGGCCGGATGGCGGTCTTGACCCTTCGCCTCGATCGCCGCCCAGACCTGGTCGATCGACCAGTGACCGATCGGGAACCAGTCGATCGCGCGGCGGACCGTGTTCGAGTTCTTCTTGTTCTCGTTGAACGTGCCGCGCTCGTCGATCTTGTCCTGGCGGGCCGGCGACTCCTGGCCGCGGATCCCGACACAATTCACGACGATCTTCGCGCCGAGGGCCTTCGAGTGGTTCCGGATCACCTTCCAGATCGGGCCGGTCTTGAGGTCGCTCGTGCAAAACCGCGGGCCGTGACCAGGGAACGCCGGCGCGTCGAACTTGCCGTCGTTGTCGAGCTTGGCGCGGCGCGCGCGGACCAGCGAGAAGAAGTCCTTCCTCGAGCCGTCGGCGTGGATCGCCTGGGCGATGAGGAGCTCCTGGCCGTCGATGTTCGAGCGGATGAAGTCCTTCACGCCGTCATGCTCGACTTCGCCGAGGTCGGCGTGAACGACGAACAACTGGCCGGCCGGGATGATGATCGAGAGGATCGCGAACATCGCCTGGGAGTCCTTCCCGCCGGAGTGGCCGACGTAGAAGATCGCGCCCTGGTCGACGAGCTCGAGGATCTCCTCGAGGTTCGCGATGAGGTCGGTCATGTTCGTGAGGTTCGTGAGGTTCATCTATTGGATCTCCTGGATCTCGACGCGACCCTCGACGACCTGGACCGGCGGGAGCGACACGTCGGACGCGCCCAGGAGGACCAGGAGGAGGAGGATCTTGAAGAGTCGGTTCTTGCCCATGTGTCCATTGTACCGTGTTGCGGGACGATCACCGTGAACTCCGTCACAGTTTTGACGATCCGGCTCAATAGAATCAAGGCCTTCGGGGTTAATCCTCGAGTTATGTCATGAGAGCTATTGACAGCCGGAGAGGCCCCAGGAGGCCGCGAAAATCGGCCCGAACCCTACCGGGCCAGGCTCTCGCGATCGTGTCCCTCCTCGTGATACACTCGCCCCAGATCGACGAAGGAGATGTTCCACATGAAACACCCGAACCTTCTCCGGAAGGCCCGCGAGGACTCCGGCAAGACCGCGGAGGAGATCTGTGAGGCCGCCGGATGTACCCGCCCGACCCTGTACCGCGTCGAGGCCGGCGAGGTCACGCCGAAGCGCCCGCTCGCTCGCGCGCTCTTCCGGCTCTACAAGGGCCGCGTCCCGCTCGCCCATATCTACGACCCCGAGTTCGCCGGCTCAGTCCGCGCGCCCGGCTAGGTTTACGCCAGGCGGCCGTCCCGCTGGCGCGAGTCCGTGAGGGACTCCTGGGGCGGTCGGCTGGTTTTTTCTCGTGAGGAGGAAGACCATGAACGACAACAAGAACCCGCCGCCGATCGTCTGGCTCGATGACCGAGTCGCGCGCAACCTTCCCCAGGACAAGGACGCCGAGCTCGCCGAGCGCGGCGGATCCCAGACCCGCTACATCTCCCAGGAGCGCGTCAACGCCCTCGTCGATGCCGCTCGAGGACCTGGCGAGATGATCGTCCAGATCCAGACCGTCGGCGAGATGCTCTACGGGCTCTCGAACTCCGGCCGGCTCTTCGCCTTCGGCCAGCTCGCCTACCCCGAAGGAGTCGACCAGGCGACCGGCGAGCTCCGCGCCGGCTGGCTCGAGGTCGCGGGCTCCGAGCTCGCGCCGTGAGGACCTGGCGGACCGCCGAGTCCGACACCGAGCGCGTCTTCCTCTACTTCCGCGAACACCCGAACAAGTTCCTCACCGAGGACCACGTCGCCGCCCAGGTCAAGCTCGGCCGCCGGCGGACCCGGAAGATCGTCGCCTGGCTCGTCCTCGAGTCGAAGCTCGAGGCGGTCGACACCGTGAGCTCCTGGCGCTGGGGCCGGCCGAAGAAGATGTTCCGCTCGATCCGCGGGACCGACGACTCGGTCTTCCAGCGCGAGCTCGTCACCGTCGTCCCCTTCGTCGACCCCTACGGATGACGCCCGGCCGTTGCCGAGATTGCCAGGCCGAGTTCCAGGAGCCCTCCTACTCGGAAGGGCCGAAGACCGTCAACCCGGAGACCGGCGTCGAGGACGTCCGCGGCGCTCTCCCCTGGTTCATGTGTCCGAATTGTCTCTCGAGGAACATCGAGCCGCGTCCCGCTTCGTGATACAATTCCGGGACCCTTTGCAGGAGTGACAACATGAACGACAACACCGACCAGGCGGTCGTCCCGGCCGCCGTCGAGAACGGCCAGGCCCTCGAGGTCCGCTCGGCTCTCGACATCAAGCCCTCGATCTTCAAGGCCGGCCTCGAGCGCCGGAAGAAGAACCGCGACTCGCTCATCGACTGGATCCGCGAGGCCCTGGTCGAGGGGACCGACTTCGGCCGGATCCACGTCATCAAGCGCGACCGATGCGACAAGGGCGCCTACTGCGACAACCCCTACCACTTCTCGAAGCCGTCGCTCTGGAAAGCCGGCGCCGAGAAGATCGCGGGGATGTTAGGCCTCCGCGTCACCTGGCCGACCCTCCGGGCCTACGAGGAGCGGATCATCCGCGGCGAGCCCGTCACCGAGATCCTCCTCCGTTGCGAGCTCGTCAACGCCGAGGGCGTCGTCGTCGCCGAGGGGATCGGCGGCCGAACGAACGACGGCGACCTCAACAAGGCGCTCAAGATGGCGAAGAAGTCGGGCCAGATCGACGCCGTCCTCAACGTCGGAGGCCTCTCGGAGGTCTTCACCCAGGACCTCGAGGACATGGATCCCGAACAACTCGGCGAAGGCCGCGATCCGTTCCAGCCAGGCGAGGACCGAGTCGAGTCCTCGATCCCCAGGAACGCGAAGCCGCTCTCGTCCCATTGTCCGATCGGGAAGGACTGGAAGGGCGTCCCCTGGTCGGAGGTCGACGACGGCTTCCTCTCCTGGATCGTGTCGACGATCGACGACAAGCCCGACCTCCGCGACCGAGCCCTCCAGGAACTCGAGAGCCGGAGCGTCGAGTCCCAGGAAGCCGGCGAACGCCGGCGGGATGATAGACTCGCCGGCCCGAAGAAGAAGATCCAGGACTTCGCCCGCGAGCTCGCGCTCGCGACGACGCTCGACCAGATCATCGTCATCAAGGAGGAGCTCCCGGACGACTACGAGCCAGGCCTTCGCGCCTTCATCCGAGAGCGCGAAGAAGAGCTCGGACCATCAACCAGCGCGTGAGGCGCGAGGAGAACAACATGGAAACCAGCACCCAGAAGGCGCTCGCCGTCGCCGAACTCAACCCGATCGTCACCGACATCGCGGCCTTCGCCGGCACGATCGAGGGGATCGACGTCGCCGATGAGGAGACCCAGGGCCAGGTCGGCGACCTGGTCAAGATGATGAGCCACAGGCGGAAGAAGCTCGAGGACAAGCGGACGAGCCTCGTCCAGCCGCTCAACGGCGTCGTCAACGAGATCAACGCGCTCTTCAAGCCGCCGCGCGATCGGATCGACGAGATCATCGGCATCGCGAAGAAGAAGATGAACCGCTTCGCCCAGGCCCAGGTCGCCCTCGAGGCCGAGAAGAAGCGCCAGGAGCGCGAGGAGGCCGAGCGCGAGCGGAAGGAGGCGGCCGAACTCGCCGAGGCGCTCAAGAAGAAGGCCGGCGAGGAGGCCGCGCCGATCGCCCAGGTCGTCGTCGAGGAGGCCGAGAAGAAGGTCGAGAAGGCGGCGAAGCCGGCGAAGGTCGCGCCGACCCGCGGCCGCGAGTCGAGCGTCGTCGTGACGAAGACCTGGAAGGCCGAGGTCGTCGACATCCTCGAGCTCGTGAAGGCCGTCGCCGATGGTAAACTCCCGACCCATGTCCTCGAGCCGAACATGACCGCGCTCAACGACATCGCCCGCGAGCTCAAGGACCCGGGAACGATCAACGGGATCCGGATCTTCCAGGACGTCTCGACCGCGGTCCGATGAAGAGCTTGTTCTCGAACGAGTTCCGGAAGCCGGTCCGCGCGGACTTCCAGCTCCACGTCGACGAGCCGGCTCGCGAGATCCGGATCATCGACGAGGACCTGGGCGCGATGAGCGTCACGAACGACCTCGAGGCCGTCCTCCGGGAGGTCTCGCTCCAGGTCGACGCCGCGCTCCCCGACTACTCGATCATCTACAGGGACTCGACCGGGACCTGGGACCGGATCGTCGTGAAGGCCCACGAGACCCTCGCGCACACCTGGAACTTCGAGGTCCTCCCCGGCCCCAGGGAGCCCCAGGAGACGCGCGACATGATGGCGCCCTTGAAGAAGTCCATGACATGAACGAACTCGCGGCCGCCGGCTTCTGGTTCCTCCTGGGCTTCTTGATCGCCTCCTGGCTCGCCTGGCGCGCCCAGAAGCGGAACCGGGAGAAGGCGATCCAGGCGTTCCAGGTCGCGAAGAGCGAGATCCTCCGGCTCCTCGATTCAGTCCGCGACATCACCGAGGTCCGCGTCACGATCATCGACCGCAACGGGGAGCTCGAGCTCGAGACCGAGGAGGATCCGCCGGCGGCGCCATCATCCCGACGCCCGAAGAGCCTCCACTAGATCGAGCCCTCGAGAGGGAGGCCCCGCTCTCGCGGGGCCTTTTTTTTTGCGATACACTCCCGACGGGACGCCGTGAGGGCGCCCGGATCGGAGACCCTCATGGCGGACTTTCACAACTACGGAACGGCGTCGAACGCGAAGCTCGCAACGTGCCACGATGAGATCGCGCTCGTCATGGGCGAAGCCCTCAAGATGACCCCGCCGTCGATCGACATCACGATCGTCCACGGCTTCCGCGACAAGGTCGAACAGAACGGCATCGACCCGCGCTTCACGACGAAGAGATGGCCGGCGTCCTATCACAACGCGACCGACGAAGACGGCGTCGCGTGTTCCGACGCTTGCGACTTCGCGCCCTACATCACCCTCCGGAACGGGAAGAAGGGGATCCCCTGGACCGACGTCAAGCTCTTCTCCTTCGTCGCCGGCATCATCCAGGCGGCCGCTCACAAGCTCGGGATCGAGATCACCTGGGGCGGCGACTTCGACCGGGACGGCTCAACGGAAGACCAGACGCTCGCCGACGTCGGTCACATACAACGGACGAACGCGAAGCCCAGGCCGCCGGCGGAGGATTGACATGAAGCAACTCACCCAGACCCAGAAGGGCGTCACGATCACCGCGGTCGCCGCGTTCCTATTCGGCGGCGGCGGCTCCCTGGTCGTGTGGGGCGCCGATCAACGCTACGCCCAGAAGCAAGACATCGAGGAGCTCAAGACGGCCGTCGACGCGAACACCGACGCCCAGGAGGCGACGATCTCATCGGTCGACGTGCTCCTGGTCCAGGTCCTCGACATCCGGATCGAGGAGCTCGAGACCGAGATCCGCGAGCTCGAGCGCCAGGACGAACTCACGACGGCGGAGGAGAGCCTACTCGCGAACGATCGGCGCGCCCTGGCCGACGCTACGGCCGAGCGGAACGCGACCCTCACCCGGATCCTCGCCAGGCGGTCCCAGTGAAGAACGAACCAGGCCGTCGCCGTCGATCCAGTCGACCCGCCCGCATAGAAGCCGCGCGTGAAGGACGCCGGCGTCCTGGAGGATCCGGATGACCGAACCCTCCGACGCCTGGCTCCGCTTCGCGGATCGGCTTGACGCCTTGCGGATAATCCCGCGCTTCCTGGTCATGGCCTACTACCTCTTCTTCTTCAATTTCACCTACTACCTCGCCGACTGGTTCATGAGCTACGACTTCACAACGATCGAGAACCAGGCGGTCGCTCTCGCGGTCGCCGGCTTTCCGGTCGGGATCCTGGGCGTGATGACTGGCGTGTTGAGCGCCTTGACGAACAACTACTTCCGAACGGGCGCTCGGGATCCTGGCGGACACAATGGCGGGTAAGTCTTGAACATCCAGGCGCTCCTCGTCGTCCTGGTCCTCGGTGGCGGCATGATGGCGGGCGGCTTCTTCCTGGTCAAGGGCCAGATCGACTCGAGAGTCGCCGCCGAAGTCGCCGCCGGCGCCGAACGGACCCGCGCCGACCTCGCCGAACGACAACGAGATCGCCTCGAGGAAGATCTCGAGCAAGAACACGAGCGCCAGGAAGAGCTCACGCTGGAGCTCCAGGCCGCCCGAGACCGAGAAGTCCAGACGACCGAAGTCCTTGAAGACCGCGAGCGGCTCGACCGCCTCACCCAGGCAAAGCCGGGGCTCCTTGAGCGCCTGGCAAGACGAGCGACGACCCAGGTCTGGGAGGACATCGAGGTCGAAAGTCGTGACCCTTAACGCGGCGCCGTTCCTGGTCCTCCTCGGAGTTCTCCCTGGTTGCTCGCTTTTTTCAACGCAGCCGCCCGACGTCAACATCGTCGAGCGGCCGACCCTGGTCGTGTGCGACACGAGCCCGCGACCCGACGCCCTGGATCTCAAGGACACGCCGCCGACCCTGGTCATGAACGAGGCCGAGGTCTGGGGCTACTGGTTCAACTCGGAGCTCTACGCGGCCCTCGCCGAGAACCTCCAGGCGATGAGGACCTGGATGACCCAGTCGCGCGCGATCCGAGACAAGCTCGTCGCCTGTATCGACGACCACAACGACCAGCTCGAGGAGACTCCGCCCGGCGAGTGAAACTCGTCGAGGGAGGGCCGTCGGCGTCGTTGCCGGCTTTGCGTCGGCGTCGACGGTTTTCTCGTCTGGTTCGCCGTCTCGGGTTTTGATACAGTCCCCGGCATGGACGCGCGAAGGAGGACCGCGATGATCTACTCGGACGAGCTCGAGCGGCTCAAGCCGCTCCTCTGGGTCCTCCTGGCTTGTCTCGGCTTCTGGGCCTTCACGATCTGGAACTTCCCGCGCTGGAGCTTCATCATCCTCGCCGCCGCGACCGGCGTCGCCGTCGCCCTGGCGATCGGCGCCCGCCTCAACCGTCAACTCCGAGACCGTCGGGCCGATCGTGAGATCGACGAGACGATCCGCCGGAAGAAGTTCCAGGAGGAGCTTGACGATGCCAGTCGTCGTCCGTAAGCGCGGCGCGAAGTTCCGCGTCGTCGAGTCGGGATCCGGGAAGCTCGCGAAGACCGCCGGCGGCGGAACCGCGGACGGCGGAGGACATTCGACCCAGGCCCAGGCCGACCGCCAGGCCCGGGCCATCAACCGCTCGCTCTCGAAGCGCGGCAAGATCTAGGAGACGAACATGGCCGACCGTAAACCTCGAACCGAAGAGCAAAAGGAACGCCGGCGCGAGCGCGACCGTGAACGCGCCGAGGAAGTCCGCCAGGCTCGAGCCGCGCCGCCGGCCGAACGTCCGCCGATCCCGGCGCTCATGGTTCAACGCATGGGGAAACTCTTCCGGATCGCCTACAAGGAGACCCGCAACCTCGCCCGATATAACTCCGGCGAGGCCGTCGACGAGGGCGGCTTCGACACCGAGGTCGACGCCCAGATCGGACTCTCGAAGGTCCTCGGCGAGCAAGGCCCGACCGTCGACACCGAGGCCGAGAGCGTCGACTAATGAGGCAACCGGACGACCCAGGCGTCCCCAGCGACGAGGAACTCCAGGAGGCCGGCCGCCAGCTCGCGCGCGATCATCTTCGCCAGATCCCCGAACGCGACCAGGTCCGGATCCGCCGCTGGGCTCTCGGCCTGGCGATCGCCCTCTTCGTCTCGATGATCTTCCTCGCCTGGCGCAACGCCGACGCCCAGGATCCGCCCGTCCCGCTCGAGGAGCCGTGTGTCTCCGGCGACTGTACGGTCTACAACCAGGCCTTCCTCTTCGCCTTCACCGGCGACGAGCGGACGATCCGCTGGTCCCTGGTCCAGTCGGACGTCGACAACATGGACCTCTTCACCGAGCTCGAGGTCCTCGAGTTCCCGCCGAAGGGCGGCGCCTTTCCCGTCATGAGAGCCGAGCTCGTCGAAGCCGACCGGGAGTTCGGCTGGACGCCGACCAGGGCCGGGACCTACTACATCGAGGCGCGCGCGTGTCGGACCGACGTCCCGGATCCGAACGATCCAGACGCGGAACAACACCCGACCCGCGGCGTGATCTTGTGCTCGATCATCGCCTCGAGTACCGACCCAGCACACGTCGACCCGGGAGTGTATCCTCGCGGGTTCGTCATGCTCATCAAGCTCCCGCCGGCGACCGGCGGCGGCATCGAATAGGGGAACATCATGTCGAAGATCAAGCGGAAGAAGCTCACCGTCGACCTCGCTCCGGGCG
>Ga0114925_10001540_pt1 | contig 11432 bp, 9 predicted proteins | sample SumtaG_2_FD_87287 | JGI IMG/M metagenome (GOLD analysis project Ga0114925, IMG submission 87287) | Deep subsurface microbial communities from Indian Ocean to uncover new lineages of life (NeLLi) - Sumatra_00607 metaG | ecosystem: Environmental > Aquatic > Marine > Oceanic > Sediment | place...
AAAAACTTATCCTTGCTCTCTTCTGCGGCATCATTGGCACCCTGTTTGTTGCCCAAAACGATCCATGGGTACATCAACAGATCGGGAATGCGTTTAAGACAATCTACGCTCGCGCATTTCACTGCACAGTCACCGGCAATGTGGAGGGAGTAGATTTTGCACATCCACACATTACCCTCTCCAATTTTTCTCTTTCATCGTCAGACGGTAAAGGAAACTGGGCGTGGACTGCGCAACAATATCACACCGGTTTTTCATGGCCATTCTTTTTGCTTCACCGCACAATTGATATGTGGGTTTCGGCAAAAAATCTCACTGTCACCACTGATATGTATGATGGCACCCCCTCAATAACCCCGCACATTAAAGCACTCATGAGCGTGCCCGATCTACCTATCAAAATTATTTTAAAATCAACACAGATAAAAAACGTTTCTCTTTCGATTATAGGAGAGGACACACAGGCACGGTTGTGCTGGGATAGTAATTCACAACGCACTCCAAGCGCATTAACCTCACGTTTCTATCTCAAACAGGGCACCATCACGCATCAACAACAAACAATAGCGCACTCATTACGAGGTACACTGAGCACTGAAGTTAAGACCGATCCGAAAAACAGCGAATCTGTTATTGCGATCAATGGTCAAATAGATTTGCCCCAACTAGGCGAGTATCCTACCTGCTTTATCACCGGAACGTGGCATAATGATCGGGGACGATTCAATGTGCAAAGTATTGATAAAGCATTACGTATCAATCCTCTCATTCTCACACAAAAAGACAGTACGCTCCAATTCAATACCTCAGCATCATTTCCCGTTGCATACTTTATCAACCTACTCACTAAGAGCAGCACATCTCCCATCCAAGGTTCCTGCGTAGTGCATGCACAGGGCAGTTTAGATCCGGAAGGACAATGCGAAGGATATGTAGCATGTGAAGATCTCACCAACCCATGGTTTACCGATCGATCAGTCATCACCTGCTCATTCAAAAAACAACAATACGATCTGCATGGTAGCGTAAATCTGCGAACCGGAACACGTTCATCATGGCACGGATTATTTGATTGGAACGGCATAAAAGAATCTGGTTCCTGCCAACTGTATAATAATATCAACCATCCTATTCCGTATTCATCCCGTTGGTTTATCCAGCCACATGATGCAACCATCGATGTTTCCTATCATAAGCCAACCAATAGATTTGATCTGCTCTACCACACACAAGCAACCAATAGCCTCACCAATGCAACGTTCGATGCCTCTGGCACTATCCATACTCATAAACAGAACACCATAGAGGGCAACGGCTCATTTGGCAGCTATCGGTATGAGGTCACGTCCACACCGGCACCACCGTATCTTCAGCATCTCACACTCTATGATGCAAAAGGGGAATCGTTGGTAACCGTGGTCTATGATGAACAAAAGAATAATCATACCACGCATATCGCTATGCCCCTGATTCGAACTATTAATACAAAAATATTCGATCACGAAATGCATGGGGAGGGCACCGTTAAGATCACCAGCCACATAAAAGAAAACAAACTGTATGCACAGATAGGGCTCAAAGACGCCACAATTCGCTTACCGCAAACTTACAACTTCATTAATGGATTTGATGCATCAATAGAAGCTGATATACCCACCAAACGCATTACGCTACGCAACATACAATGCACCCTCCATAGCGGATCAGTATACTCACCATGCGCCACCATCTGGCTTGATGCACAAGGAGCGCTCCAGTTTGCACACGTACCACTGTTAATTGATCACTGCCTATTCACCGTCAAGCAAGATCTTTTCACCATGATTTCTGGGTATCTACTGTTTGCACAACAACCCCATGAAAAGGGATGCCTCAGTGGACACATTATGTTTGATCGATCACAGCTCAAAGAAAATCTGTTTTCTCAACAGGAACAAAAAAAGCTTTTCCACACCGCAAGCTCACTGCAAGAGATTCCCCAAATTCCTCTTACCTGCAATATTTCGATCGAAACAAAGGATCCCATCCGCGTAGATACCAGATTCCTACAAGCAGATGCCGAAGTGAATCTGCACGTCTGCGATGCAGTCACAAAACCTCGCGTATCCGGAACTATTACGATTTCCTCAGGCAGTATAAACTTCCCCTACAAACCGCTTCAAATCAGCAAGGGAGAGATCACGTTTGTGGAAGATCAGCTCTTTAATCCAGCGGTAGAACTTGTTGCAAAAAATCGTATCAAAAATCATAATATCACTCTCAATGTTGCCGGCTCAGTGCAAAATCATGCTATCCTACTCGATGCCACCCCTCCACTCACGGATCAACAAATTGTTAGTTTGCTTTTGACCGGAGCTCATGAAGAATCACTTACCGCAGTAATACCAGCTCTTTTAATGCAAAACGTATCAAACTTTATTTTTAGTTCACATAAATCCGACTTCTTTGATAGCTACATCAAACCGTTCATGAAGCAGATTAGCGTAAAGCTAAAACCTGAATTTAACGACCAAACGGGGCGTGGCGGATTACGAGGAGCCCTTGAAATTACCGTTAACGAACGGTGGCGGGCACTCATTGAGAAAAATTTCAGTCTCACAGAAGATACTCGCTTTGAACTTGAATATATGCTATCAGATGATGTAACGTTTCGGGTGATTCGGGACGAACGTCGCGACGTAGGAGGTGAAGTAGAAATGAAATGGAAATTTTAACCATATGTATGGGTGAGGTAGTTTATGAAGCACTCGGTTACCTTTATTCTTCTTGTACAATCATTATCTCTCATGGCCACTACACAGTTTTGTGGACAGCCATCAACGTCTTTACATGAACCCGAGTCATTCGAACTTGCCATGAACAGTTCCCCATCTTTTGGCAAAACTCATTTTATTGTAGGACGACCAACGCATGAGGCTGAACAAGAAAACAACACCTCCACTCCTGCAACAACCTCCTCTTTTCCCACCAAGCAGGCCTTTTTCACGCCCGACGATAATATTCAAGCAGAACTGCTTCGTTATATCAGACAAGAAGCAGAAAAAATCCAGATCGCCATATTTATGATGACTGATCAAGAAATTACCAAAAGTCTTATTAATGCAGTAAACCGAAACGTGGCGGTAGAACTGATAACCGATGTCGGCTGCCTCAAAGAACGATCCAACAAGATCAATGAACTGTGTGAACATGGTTGCTGCGTGCGCATTTATAATCCTTCATACGACAAAAAGGGCAAACCAGGCCTCATGCACCACAAGTTTGCACTATTCACCAACAATCTCGGCAAATCACTCGTTTGGACCGGCTCATACAACTTTACAAAAAGAGCAAGCAACGCAAACCAAGAGAATGCGATCATATTAGACGACCAAAAAATATTTGATGTATTCTCGAAACAATTTCGACGATTGAGAAAGAGATCCTATCAATACGGACAAAGAAGGAAGAGCGCACGTTCGTAAATAGAAGTGCGCTTCATTACTACAATTCCTTCTTAGCTTGGGCATTATGCTATAGTCATTCAGATAAAAACGCAAGTCTAACAGTAAAAAAATTATTCTTTTGGTCTTGAACGCAACGTGGAAATCAGATTCTGAAAATCTTCTGGGGGCTCTTGTTCGAACGTGTACGGCTTGTTATCAAACTCAAACGAAAGTTGCTGCGCATGCAATGCCTGCCGACTAATATCTTTTGATTTTTTTCCATACGTAGCATCACCAATCAATGGATGACCAATGGCTGCAAAATGAACTCGGATTTGATGCGTACGCCCGGTAACCGGCATCACTTTCACGAGCGCTGCATTATCAAAATATTCAATAACCTCATATCGTGTTTCTGCCTCACGCTGCTTTTGACCATGCGCTCGCGTACTCATCTTCACTTTCGTGATCGGATCGCGGCCGATTGGCAACGAAATTGTTCCGGAGCGATCAGGATGCCCCTCAACAATAGCATAATAAACCTTTTTGACCTTGCGATCATGAAACATAGCCCCAAATATACCATGTGCATGATTAGTGCGAGGGATAATTACAATGCCCGACGTATCCTTATCAAGCCGATGCACAATGCCCGGCCGATCCACATAGCCAACCTCCTTAATATCCTGATAATGGGCAACAAGCCAATCTACTAACGTGATCACCGTACTCATTTCTGATGGAGCATGCATCACCAAACCAGCTGGTTTTGACACAATAAGAAACTCCGGATGTTCGCAGATCGCCTCTATTGGCGGATCGAACTCTAAATCTTTCGATTCCACCACCCGCGGTAATGGAAATTGAATCACAACCAAATCACCTTCTTGAAGCGAAATTCCTGATTTGAGTGCCACAACCCCATTAATAGAAACCGCCCCCTCTGCAATCAATCGATTAAAGAATGAACGAGAGTAGCGCACAAATTGGGATGCAAGGAACGTATCAAGCCGGCTTCCCACCTGCTCATCGGCAACGTACAGCTCTAAACGACTTCCTGACTCTATCAGACCATCTGTGTGCATCATATATCCCAAATCACTTCTATGAATTATAGATAAAACCCAGGGTATCCCATAGCCCCCCAAAGTCAAATAGACCGCTTAGTTGCGTCAAATCCACTCTCCGGGTAGACTGGGATCTATAGAATCTTGGTCACAGAAATGTAATGCAGGGAACCGGCCATGAACGCAGAAAAGCTTTTAGCTGAAATCAGAGACAACATCGACATCGTACTAACCAAAGAATCGGTTTTGGGGGAATCACTCTGGAAAGCATTCATTGGTCTGCATCCAGCCGATATCGCCGACTTTCTGGGCGAACTTCCTCGAGAACAAGCACCGATTCTTTTTGCCAATCTCCCTAAAAGCGCAAAAATGGACGTGTTTGAGGAACTTTCTGATCTGATGAAGGGACTGGTCTTGGAAGGGATGAGTGATCAGGAAAAGGTAGACGCATTCCGATCATTGCCCGCCGATGAGTTGACCGATCTTTTTGATCAACTTTCAGATGAAGATTTAAAGAGCTATCTTGCCCTCCTACAAAAAGATGTACGGGAACAGGTGCTCTCGCTTCTCCAGTTTGAGCCTGATTCTGCTGGTGGTATCATGACCACCGATGTACTCACCCTCATGAAAGATTTCACCGTCAAGCAGGCAATCAAACTCCTACAGCGGGTTCAGCCCAATCGCGAAATACACCTGCATATTTATGTGGTTGATAAGGAGCACAACCTTCTTGGCTATATTCGCCTGGAAAGCTTGGTTCTTCATAAACCAGAAGAGCGCATCGAATCATTTATGAGAAGTAATGAACTCGTAGTGCGAGCCGATGAGGATCAAGAAGAGGTGGCTAAAGAGATGGTCCACTATGGACTAACTGCCGCACCAGTAGTAAGCAGTACCAATAAATTTCTTGGGGTGATCTCCAGCGAAGAGCTCGTTGATGTGCTCGTGGAAGAGGCCACTGAAGACGTTCAGCGTATGGCTTCGTTACCTCCTATGAAATATCCCTATTTTGATATTCCTTTCTTTCGCGTGCTCTACCTGCGCAGCTATGTGTTGGTTGCACTCCTTATAGCGGAATCATTCTCAGGAACTCTCATACGCCACTACGGACATATTATGAAATACGGTATTTTGGCATCATTCTTGCCTATGCTAATTAGCGCCGGCGGTAATAGCGGAAGCCAAACCTCAGCAGTGGTGATTCAAGGGCTCGCCTCAGGGGAGATCACCGTTTCTAACATGCTCCGCCTTTTATCGAGAGAGTTTTACGTATCGCTCCTTAGCGCATCTCTTTTGGGAATCATCTCTTTCCTTAGGGCCTACTTCGTGGGTGGCTCACTCATGGAATGTATCGCAATATCAGCCTCATTAGCGATTATCGTATTGATCTCCTCAATGCTCGGTACCGTTATTCCATTCATTCTGCGCCGATTCAATATTGACCCAGCCTTCTCGGCAGGCCCCTTTTTGGCAACCTTGATGGATATTTTGGGCATCGTGATCTACTGCCGCGTAAGCGATTTTCTACTACATCAGATCGCCATGAGCTCATAGACCCCATTATTTCCCATAAAAACACTGCTCTTTCCTTGACAAACCACCTCCCAATCGATACTTTTTAATATACCTTCCGGGTATTATTTGAAACAAATGAGAGTGTGGGCCGCTAGCTCAGATGGTAGAGCAACAGCCTTTTAAGCTGTGGGTCGTTGGTTCGAGTCCAACGCGGCTCACCAACCTGCGCCAAGGCTCCGGCTGGCAGGCCAGTCTTTTCAGATGGTTGTCAGTAGGAGCAAATTGAGAGCAGGTTGTCCGCCGAAGCTTCATCGTAGGTGTAGGGCTGGACTGGCATAGCCAACTACTGATACAGTAGGTGCCATTTTCATCTGATTCACGTCTTTCACATATATGTCCCTATCGTCTAGTCTGGTCTAGGACATCGCCCTTTCACGGCGAAAACAGGGGTTCAAATCCCCTTGGGGATGCCAACCTTCGCTCAGAGAGCTTCGGTTGGCACGGCCAGCTTTTCAAATGATTGATATTAATAGAAAATTGTAGCGAAGGTTGCCCTTCGAAGCTTTAGCGAAGTAGGGCAGTCACTAGGACATAAAATTATCCTGCATTACGTATATCTAATCCGGTCGCTATCACATCCAAATCAAACATATATTGGCAATACAGTTAATCTCAAACAGCGCCTTGAGACTCACAATTCAGGTGGATCAAAATTTACAAAGCCATATCGTCCATGGGAACTAGTTATGTTTCTCGGATTTAAGGAAAAACTTAGGGCCACAGGATTTGAGAAATATCTCAAATCCGGCTCAGGCAGCTCATTTGCCAAGAAGCGATTTTGGTAAAATTATAATCTGTTAACAACAAGAGAAAAGAGAAAATGTCCATTCAAATCAGAAAAGCAGCACGCGTACTTCTTCTTAATGATAAAAACGAACTCCTCCTTATGTGCGTTGAAGATTTTGATATCAGTACCACTGAAGGCAAAAGAAATAAGCGATTTTGGTGTACCATTGGAGGAGGCATTGAAACCGGAGAATCTATAGAGCAAGCTGCAATACGAGAAATATATGAAGAAACTGGTATTAAAAAAGATGCGATCGAGCTTGGTCCAGTTGTTTGGCATGGCAATGTTGAGTTACTGCTTAAAGGAACATTAACTCGGCTTGAAGAGTCTTTTATCGTTGCCAAAACAAAACAAATTAACGTTTTTTTACAAAACCCTACCCAAGATGAGCAACAGGTAGTTAAGAAACTGCAATGGTTTTCGCTTGAAAATATTCAAAAAAGCCCAGAGGTTATTTTCCCAATACTATTACCCAAGTATCTTCCAAGGGTACTTGCAGGAGAATATCCGGAGCAACCGGTTGAGATCAACTTAAAAGCTGAGTCTAAAAAGTTCTAAAATAGACCTCTGTGGGATGCCACTAACCCAATTATAGCTCCTGAGGCCTATTTTACGCGGGATTTTTTGCTATTTATAACCAATAAGGCATTCTAAGCGTAATGATGAAACAACCATAGGATTCTTATGGCAGCACCAATATCACATATTTTTCTAGCAATTCAAATGTTATCAGGCCCTTTTGAGGGACGTTTTGATGAAAAAGAGTTCATACTCGGTACCAGTTTCCCTGACATACGGTACTTAAAAGTAGTTGAAAGAGCAGAGACCCATTTCCCTGATATCACACTAGAAGACATTCTCCAAGAAAAAAATTCATTTAAGGCTGGAATTCTCTTCCATTCTTTTGTTGATGAACAACGCGAAGCATATGTTGTCGAAAATCATTTTTACGAAAAAATTCCCAACTTTAGATTCGCCTCCCAATCTTTAAAATTTGCCGAAGATGAGATTCTAAAACAACTGTTTAATACCAAGCAATACCAATCTTACTTTGATGAGATACTCAAAGAAGAAAAAGCCTACAACATACCTAAGCTTTATATCCGCACTTGGCATACGTTCCTACAAGGCTATTTCGATGGAAACTACTTGAGTAAAGAGCTTGTCATGAAATATTTCGATCTCTATGAACCTAATGCATGGTTCATCAAGCGATATTCATTTTTATGGTTTTACACGCGAAAAATAGAGCAAACAGTATCTGCCATTATGGCTAACACACAACTAAAAGAGTTGATCTTGGATTTTTACACGCATTTCACAGAGAGAAATGCCCCCAAAGTTCTAAAATAGACCTCTATGGGATGCCATACTTCGCCAAGGCTTTCTACTTCGCATGAAGCTTCGTAGAACAGGTCGTCTGGCTGACGCCATTTCTTTTTGAGGAAAATCATAAGACTTTATTAGAAAATTTCGAAGACTGTCCGACGAAGTTAAAACGAAGACGGGCTAAAAAGCACTTTTGGTAAGGATAAATCACATGAAACAATCTTCAAAACATATATCATCACTATTGAGCGGCCCGTTATTGGATACGGTAAGAGTCAATTTTTCAGATCCAGTTGATACTGCCAAATACCCTTTTTCATTACCCATTATCAAAAATCTACAAGAAATTCATTTTCCTACTCAGGTAACTTTTTTTGTTGGGGAAAATGGCACCGGAAAATCAACTATTCTTGAGGCGATAGCGGATCATGCAGGATTTGGAGCAGAAGGGGGAAGCAAAAACATTTCCTTTAAAACATCCAGAGATGAAGTCTATTCAGGTGCTCAAAATCTTTCTGATCATCTAACGCTTTCATGGAGACAAAAACCAAAGGATGGCTACTTTTTTAGAGCAGAGAGCTTTTATAATGTTGCAAGTTATCTAGACTCCCTTGAGCGTGAATGCGGTGGTAATGCATATGCACCCTATGGCGGCAAATCCCTTCACCATCAATCACATGGAGAGAGTTTTTTCTCATTCTTTAAAAATCGAATGGGTAGGGGCGGCTTTTTCATCCTTGATGAACCAGAGGCTGCTCTTTCACCGCAACGGCAACTTTCATTATTAGTAATTATGAAAGAGCTATGCAAAGATCCGAATACGCAGTTTATTATTGCAACTCATTCTCCGATTCTTTTGGCATATCCAGAAGCAACCATTTATTCCTGTGATGAGCAAGAGCTCAAACAAATCGATTACGAGCAGACAAGTCATTACCAAATCACAAAGCATTTTCTGAATAATCCAAGCCTTTACTTGAAGAAATTGTTTGATGAGGAATAGTTCTAAAATAGACCCCCAAGGGATGCCAGTCTTTTACCCTGCTACATGAATTCCGCTGGAATCAGTCTTCGCTGCTTTACCGCTCACCTAATCCTGACTTTGCAGCAATTTGCTTGAAAAGCAATATTTCTATTTAGTAAAATCGAACTCTAGAATTAATAATGATAAAAAAGAGGACACTATGAAATGGGAATATAAGACAATTGCAATAGATACAGAAGGGTGGTTTCTAGGTGGAAAATTAGACATACAAAAGCTAGATGCTATTCTCAATGATTCAGGAGCCGATGGTTGGGAACTTATAGCAACAACCGGTACAGCACAAGCATATGGGGCATCAAGACTTTTTGTGGCAACTTTTAAACGACAAAAAAATTAAAGCTCAACCATGGAGCTATTTTTTTCGGATACTCGATCCGGAAAAAATAGCTATACAACTAAAGCAGTGAAGTGGGAGATAATTTTACTGAAAAAGTTCTAAAATAGACCCCTATGGGATGCCAGCCTTCGCTCTTCGAGTTACGCCTGGCTGCGCCGCTATAGAAATTTATTATCACCGTTAATATTGATAGCAAAAAACAAAGACTGTTTTTGTTACAAAGCGCCGAATCAGGGTCTAGGGTATTAACCCCTATAGAGTTTTATGACTCACTGACAGGCTGTTGCAAAAAATCAGGCACGGGAATAGTGTTTGCGAGCATGCTAAGCCAATGCATTTCTTCGTTGTGATACGTTGAAAAAGTCAGGAAGTTGCGGACCGTATTTACCATTAAGCTTTTTATAGACCACAGCGGTACCCTTTTGCTTACATGCTTGCTTAACATTCGTTTCCAACTTTGAGGCTAAGTGAGGCAAAATAACCTTCTCCAAAAGAGAGTGCACGGAATCTTTTTTTAAGTCTTCAGAAGACTTTGTACTGCTATGATACTTACCCGTTGTCAGTATTCTTTTTCTCGCATTAAAAATTCTTTTTGTTATACCGTACTTTTGCTCATACCAGGGCTCATATTCACCTTTAAACGAGGGGACTCTTACTGGAATAGAAAACACAACAAACTCACCGGGAATAAATCCTGGAAAAGATACTTCGCGCTCGCTCAACACATCGTTTCTAAAATGACTATAAATGGTGATTTCATTGTTTGCATGTGCATGCACCACAAAATAAGGATCCAGTTTGTCCACTTTCTTTTCATCGATTAAAAAAACAAACAACTTACCAAGGTAAGGATGCCTTGGCTTGCCCTGATCATCATAGGCCGGATCGAGCGGATCTCTACCAATGCCCAAAAATTTGAGTCCGAGCGCGTATTTAATCGAATGCCTGAAACTTTCAGATGTGGAAACTTGCGGATTCCGTTCAGAAAGAAATTTATTAAAAGGTCTTTCACTGGTCGGTTTTGCCAATTTCACATGAAAGGTATTATCACTGTTGGAGTACGTTTGCTGAAATTTATTCCTCTCTTTTTGAGAAAGTGACGATATAAGCTTTCGAGATGATTTTGCTTTACGAAGAACATTGGGATTATCCCCTGGCTCGCCTAACGGAACCTTGGCAAGATCAAATGCCGCCGCTGAACAATGTGGCTTGCCTGTATCATCATGCTTTTTCATTTTTGACATGCGTTTTTTTGTAAAAAGTGAAGGAGAAAAATGAATCCCTCTTGATAAAAGCAAACAACGATCTCCCGCTTTTTTGGGAATTTCAGGAGTAGAAAATCCTTGCCACGTATAGTCCTGCTCATCCTCTGAATCGGACCAATAGGAATCATCCGTCTCCTTGCCTTTATTGGCCACCCCATAATTCAAGAAAGAAAATAACAGGGCAACAACAACAAACCCATTTTTTACGTTATTCATTAAGCGCATCGTTCCTCCGGATGTTAAAAAATACGTTAAGATAAGGATATACTCAAAAGTAACGTTAGGCAATTTGGGGGCATCACCCCTAAGTACCAATGCCTATATTAAGCGGACAAAAAGTTCTAAAATAGACCTCTGTGGGATGCCAACCTTCGCCAAGGCTTTCTACTTCGCATAAAGCTTCGTAGAACGAGTCGTCTGGAGGCACCGTGCCCTTTGTAGCATCTGCGTAGTAGGGGCCAGCTTTTGCCTCAAATGCCCCGAATAATAAGGGTATTTTCATTGTTAAAAATAAATAATCCTTTATGATTAATAATCACCCCAAGAGCTAGGGTGGGGGCGGATTTGTTCGTTGCGTATATTAGGGACCATCTATGAAAATT
>Ga0114925_10001542_pt1 | contig 11427 bp, 10 predicted proteins | sample SumtaG_2_FD_87287 | JGI IMG/M metagenome (GOLD analysis project Ga0114925, IMG submission 87287) | Deep subsurface microbial communities from Indian Ocean to uncover new lineages of life (NeLLi) - Sumatra_00607 metaG | ecosystem: Environmental > Aquatic > Marine > Oceanic > Sediment | place...
AAAAAATATTACTCCAAGTTTGGGATTTTGGTGGACAGGATCATTTCAGACCTCTATTAAAGAATTATGCTGTGGGAGCAAGAGGAGCATTACTACTTTTTGATCTCACCAGACCATCAAGTTCATTACGAATTGAGCAATGGGTTGATATTTGCAGACAGGGGAATCAAGAAATTCCTATCATTTTCTTAGGAACAAAATTAGATCTAGAAGATCAAATAACAATATCCGATAGTTTTGCTTTGAAATTTAAGGAACAATATGGTTTCTTTGAATACTTAAAAATTTCCTCTAAAACAGGAGAAAATGTCAATTTAGCTTTTGAATTATTAGCCAGAGAACTTGTAAAAGACTTATAATAACATATATAGCAAAATTTTAATTTCTATAGCCTATTTAAAACAATAGTTTTAATATTTTCCTTGCTTAAACTGACAGGATTATTTTTTAATCCAGCTTTCTCTGCAATTTTCTCGACATCTTCATCTTTGATTCCATATTTTCCTAAACGCCCAATTTTTAATTCATTAGTCCATATTTCAAGTGTTTCTATCAATTTTGAGCAATAGTGATCCATCATACTTTCTTCTACATGATATTTACCTGTCAATAAGGCTCCTATTTGTGCGTGTTTCTTTAACCCTTTTCTACCGTCATATCCTTGTTTTTGAAGCATTTCAATATTGATTTTAGTTGCTTCAGAGAGAAGAGTTCCACATACTACCCCATGAGGAATTTTAAACATTCCCCCGATTGGAGAAGCTAAGCCATGAATAATGCCTAATCCCGCATTCACAAGAGTTATTCCAGACATTAACGACCCGTAAGCCATTGCTGCTCTAGTATTTACATTAGATGACCCAGTTGAGCATGCCAACAAAAGATTTTCACCCATATATTTCATACCATTGTAAGCTAAGGTGTCTGTAATTGGATTCGCTTTTGAAGAAACATATGCTTCAAGTAATTGTGTGAAGGCGTCCATTCCACAAGCTGCTGAAATTGATGCTGGGCAAGAAATCATCAGTTCAGGATCCACAATTGCTATGTTGGGTATTAGATTATCATGACGAAGTGATTTCTTAAAACCCTCAGGACCTACTTCACTAATTACAGCATTTTTAGTTGCTTCACTTCCGGTTCCAGATGTAGTCGGAATTGCGATATAGGGAATTTTCTTTCCATCATGGGTTTTATCTCCAACTCCTTCAAGATAGTTTTTAATAGAATCATTTTTTGTTAGCATAGCAGAAATTGCTTTTCCCGCGTCAGTGACACTCCCTCCACCAATGCCAACCACTAAATTAACATTCTTATCTCTAAATTTTGTTACGACCTCATCTACTATAATTGGAGATGGTTCGCTTGAAATAGAAGTTGATGAAAAGTTAATTGATTTACCTTCTAAATTTGAAGTAATTTCGTCCCATTTCCCTGACTGTTGAAGAGACCTTCCACCAATTACAAATAAAACATTATTTCCAAATTTGGGAATAATATTATAAAGTTCATTTAATTTACCAGCGCCAAAAATAATGTGTGGGATTCTAGCAAAACTGAAAGGAGGAATCATAACATTTACCCTTTAACTTTGCATAAAGTAGTGAAAAATTTATTATTAAACTATGAATCTCTTTATAATAGGTAAGATTTATAATTTACTCTAGATAATTTGTTTTATACAATTAACCATTGGTGATCTACAATTAAAAAAGTTCACGAAACGGATTTTGAATATAGAGGAGGAGAATCTGGCGTGAAATATCTAATGAGGGGTCCTTCGATAGACTGGGGTGTTATTTTACTTAAACCTGGCGAATCGATGGGTGAAAAAGCGCATGGTCACAACATAATAGATGAAACATTTTATTTTGTGGAAGGTGATGGTATAATGATTATTGATAATAAGGAGTTTGAAGCACCAGAAGGAAGTGTTTTTCTTTGTGAACCAAAAGAAATGCACAATATTCGGAATGATTCTGATAAACCAGTAAAAATCGTGTTTATAAAGGGTGACTATAAGCCCGAAGATAAGATTGAATAATAAACTATGTAATTTTAACATAAAAGAGTCGTAAAGTATGGCAAAAAAAAAAGGAAAATCAAAAAATAAAAGTAAAAGGAGAGGTGGTCCTTGGGTACCGCCTGAAGTTACCCGTGTTAAATGGCCTAATAAAAGGATGGGAGAAATGTTTGGACGTATTGTTGGGGTTCTTGGAAATGATCGAATGGAGGTTTTCTGTGAAGATGGAAAACATAGAATCGGGAGAATACGAGGAAAAATAAAAAAAAGGGTATGGATAAGGATCGCAGATCTTGTTATAGTGAATCCGTGGGATTGGGAAACCGAAGTTGCAGATAAACTGGGGAAATGTGAGATAAGTTGGAGATATATGAAACATGAGATTTCTTGGCTTGAGCGAAGAAACCGAATTCCAGAGATTTTAAAAATAGATAATATACCTTTTTAGTTGGAAAAATTTATTATCTTACAAGATTTAATCATAAATTTAATGCTAAAAAAGATGTTATTTTTACTATGGTAAAAGGCAAAATTTTTTAATTTTGTATACTATTATTAGTATATACCTTATTTTCCAAAACAAATTTTAAAAAAACCCAAATTCAAATAGGATTCGTGAAAGAAATTGGCAGATCAAGAAGAAGAAATAAAGAGAATTGAAGGCAAGGAACTTAGTTTAGAGGAACTTTTAGGTAAGAAGGAAATTGAAGATAAAGAAGATCTAACAACTTTATTTGCGGTTAGAACAACTATAAATCAAGAAAGTAATATTTTAAAACAAATTTTCTATAGATTCAAAATTCTTGATGTAATTCCTGATATTAGAGCTATGCTCGTATCTCCTTTGCTGCCAGGCTACATATTTTTCGAGGCTCCTCAGAAGAGGGATGTTCAAATAGCTGTGCAAGGGATTCCTCACATCAAGGGAAGAATCGTGCAAAATATTAGCCTTTCGGAACTAAAACATGTACTTTTACCAAGAAGTGTAACAGAATATTTAGAAGAAGGTGATACCGTAGAAATAATCAGTGGAGTATTTGAAGGATCGCGAGCGCTCGTAATGCGTATGCCTCATGATACAAGTTCGAGTGAAGAAGTTGTTGTGAGACTCCTACAAGAAGAAACTCCCATAACTATAAAAATTCATGGAGATTATTTAAAATTAGTTGAAAAGAAAAAGCCAATAGTAGAGCCAATCCCAGAAGTAAAGGCTTCAGTTGATACTACAACAGACATGGAAATAGCAATAAGTTTCGAAGATGAACTTGAAGAATTTGAAGAAGATATTTCTGAAAGTTATAAAAGTGCTGAGATCGAAGAATATGTTGATGATGAAGACGAATTGGAGGAAGAAGATGAATGGGCAAAATTCGATGGATTTTAAATTAATTTTACTTATTTTTTGTATTAATTATTCGCAGATTTAAGAAATTCATTTTTACCTTGAATTTGAAATTTTACTCAATTAGAATTTTAGAATTTTACAGGGTGTTATTGAATGTTTGTTGCGTCTTCCTTAAGAACTTGATTAATGAAAGAATTTTTATAGATAGACTTTTATTTAAGATATAAAATCGTTATATAAACGACCTATTAAATATAATTTCAGTAAAATGATTAAAAATATCTTCATAATGAAAGGAAACACCGGTGAGTTAATCTTCTATAAAACCTATGAAGATATTTTCAACGTTAAATTAACTAGTAGTTTTTTAAGTGCAATCTTCTCATTTGTAAAACAAACCTTAAAAACCGAAGAATTATCTGAAATTGAAGTTGGACTTTTTAGGTTTATATTCGAGATTGAAAAAATAGGTAAGGACGAGTTATTATTTGCTCTCTTTAGTGACAGAACCGACAATCTTGTTGAGATTAGAAATCAATTGAGAGAAATTAAGAATCAATTTATTAATAAATACGATCTTACCTTACTCACTGATAATTTTGATGGAGAAATTTCAAGATTTTTTGAGTTTGAGAAGAATGTAGATGCTATTATGGAAAACCATGGCCAAATAGTTTCAGATGAAATAAAAAAAGATTTATTAAGTGTTTTTAATGAATTGCATACATTTTCTTCTTTTGTTGTCTCTTCTGCTCTATTAACCCAAACAGGTAGGATCATTGTATCATCTTTAGAGCCAAATATATTATCTGAAATCATTAGACTCTTAGAGGGTAGATTTATATCTGGAAATTTTAGAGTAAATGAACTAATCTCTTTAGAAAAATTTGGTGTGCTTTCTTTAATAGGTATAGACGAGCACTTTATATCTGTCATTCATTTCAAGAATAATTGTCCTTTTGAAACAGGATTAGTTATCTCAAAAAGGTTTTCAAACAGAATTCAAAAATTGATTTGTTGATCTTAATGAGCTTTGTTATGGAGAAATCGATATTATTATCAATTTCATAAAAGAGTTTTTTAAAAAAAAATATGTTATAGTGAAAATCGTTAATTTGTTTACCAAAATTTAAAAAGTTAATGCACTTTTTCCCTAGTATAATTAATTATCTAATAAATATCAAATTTTAAGAAGTGGGGTAAATATTATGCCAAAGTTTATAGATCAAGCTATTAGTGATGAAATTCTCGAGAAATTGAGCCTTAAAAATCGATATTCTTTTGTGAACAATAACCTAATGGCTATACTTTCACCTGAACAGTTTAATTATTTTAAAAAAGTTCAAAAATTCTGTATGAGGTTTGAGAAGAAAAATGAGATCACCCATGGTCCTGAGGAAGACGTATATGATTGGGTTCCAGCATTCGGAGCTGAAGGTTATATTACAAGAGCTCATAATTTCGAGATGATAGATATTGTATATGAACATTATGGTGCTGTAGCAGATTTTCTTCGATATCTTGCTGTAGATAATTTTGATCCTCAGTTTGCAATGGGAAGTGGTGCTACTGTATTAGCAATTAGTCCAATTTATGAACATCATGAGAATATTCCAGCACGGCTTGAAGCCTTAAAAGATATGGTTACAGGTAAGACACCCGGATGTATATGTATAACAGAACCGGAAAGAGGTTCAGATGCGGTTCATATGTTAACCACGTGCGAGGAACAAGATGATGGTAGCTTTATATTAAATGGAGAAAAAATATACAATACAAATGCTCCAAAATCAAAATGGGCAGTAGTATACGCCACAGCCGAAAAAAACAATGGTAATTTGATGGCTCAATTTTTAGTGGATACCGCGTGGGAAGGATGGAGATGCGAACGAGTTGGAATACCTTATGTTGATAAATTATATCTTGGGCATGAGTATTTTGAAAATCTAAGGGTTCCAGAAGAATATATTCTAGGCCCTGTTGGCAAAGGTCGTGAACACCTTTTTGAAGGACTTGTACCTGAACGGATTGGTATTGCTTGCGGAGCTATTGCACAGTGTTGGGGGGCCGTATCTCACGCCGCGATATATGCTAACATGAGAAAACAATTTAATCAAGAGATCCTAAAATTCCAAGGAGTTGGATTTCTTTTGACAGATTTATGGGCGAAGACCACGAATTTGACTTTAGGTTTGTTGAAGTTTGCGGAAGCTTACGATGATAAAATGGAAAAGTTTGAAGGGAACATCCCAACTAACATTTCTAGGGCTATGGTCGCATCAGCTAGTCAATTTAAATATCATTGTACTAACCTTTCTAAAAAAGTATGTTATGAAGCTGCAAATCTGATGGGAGGGGCTGGATTATCAGATAATACATTAATGCATGATTATGTGAATATTTCAAGGATTCAAGAAATTGTCGGAGGTTCGAGACAAATTCAGCAGTATATTATGAGCATGGCTCTAAGACAGCTCTTTAAGATGCTCTAGAATCTCAATTTTTTTTTTTCTTTTCTTTTTCACTTATGTCAAATAGGAATTAAATTATAACTTCTTTTAATTCATACACTATTAATAAAATTTAATTTGATTTAGATTATTAACAAAAGTTTAAAATTTCAAAGGCTTTAAAAATGGAAGAATTACTCAATATTGCTAAAAATGCGTTCCCACCTGTATCAGGATCTGAAAAGGTAAAGGGAATTCAAGAAGAGGTTGAAATTTTATGGGATAATTGGGGGATCCCACATGTTTATGCAAAATCATTAAATGATGCGTATTTTACTCAAGGTTATCTTCATTCAAGACATAGATTGTGGCAAATGGAAACGTTTAGGCGTTTAATATCTGGTGAATTATCAGAACTTACGGGAGAAGCAACACTTTTGAGTGATAAATATTATAGAACACTTGGATTACATCGGTTAGCAAAAAAATGTGTATCAAATTTAGAAAAGAATAAAAAATCAGAAGAATATCGTTTGTTAAAAGCTTACGTAAATGGTGTAAACGTAGGTATAAAAGAAGCCGAAAAAAATCCTCCAATTGAATTTTCAGTCTTAAATTTTAAACCCCGCGAATGGTTAATTGAAGATTCCTTTAAAATAATTAGTATGATTGAATGGAATTTAAGTAGTTGGAATTTTCCTTTAGAAGTAATACGTGAACATTTAATAAATAAATTAGGACTTGCAAAAGCTAAACAGTTCATACCTTTTTTTTCAGAAACATACGTCAAGGGATCTATGGGTAGTAATGCGTGGGCTGTTAGCCCCAATAAATCTGAATCTGGAGCAGTATTATTAGCAAACGATCCACATCTTGCTCTTACACATCCGGCATTATGGTTTTTAATACACGTAAATTGTCCAGAATTAAATGTAATAGGTACTTCGCTTCCTGGGTTGCCTATGATTGTTATAGGGCATAATGAAAATATAGCTTGGGGTTTAACCAATGTAACTGCCGATACAATAGACTTATTTGAATTGGATGTAAATCCCGAGAATCAGAACCAATATAAATATAATGGAGATTGGATAGATTTTGAAGTTATTGAAGAACAAATAACAGTACGAGATAAATCTGAATCAATAGTGCGTAAGGTTTTAATATCGAAATTTGGTCCAGTTATGGAATATTTTGATCAGAATCAAAGATATTACAAGTTTAATCTCCCCGGTATATATGCATTACAATGGTCAAGTTTTAAACCAGAACTCCAGAACAATATAACTGGTTTTGTAAAGATAAATAAAGCTTTTGACTGGGAGAGTTTCAGAGATGGAATAAAATATTTAACCATTAATCCTCAAAACTTTATTTATGGTGACGTAAATGGGAATATTGGTCATCAACATGGTGGCAGAATTCCTATAAGAAACTATGGAGATGGTGCTACGATAACTCCCGGAACAGATGAAAAATTTAATTGGAAGAGTTTATCATCTTTTGATCAATTATTCTCACTATATAATCCTAAGGATAGTTTTGTTTATACCGCAAATTTTAATGAAGATAAGGCTCCAAATGGACTATTGATAGCACAAGATAGGATAGAACCGTATAGACAAATTAGATTAAAAAAGCTAATGCAATCAAAAGAAAAATTCTCAATCGAAGATTTTAAGAAATTTCAACTTGACAAATACACTGAAGAAGCTGCCGAATTATTACCTATTATGTTAAAATATCTAAAATCTGCTAAAAAATCAGAGGAATACTCAGATTTTATATCAATTCTTGAAGAATGGGATTACTATTTAACTAAAAATAGTATTGCTGGTACTATATTTAAAATTTGGCATCACGAGACACTAGAATTCATTCTAACACCTTTAATTGGTGAAGAAATACTGAAATTATTTTATGGGAGTCGTCCTTTTAATCTCAACAAAATTATCGACGAATACCATGAAAATATAGATGAACTAGAAGATATACTCTTTAATTCATTTAAAAATACAATTGATTTTCTGACAGATAAATTATCATCTGATTATAAAAAATGGCAGTGGGGAAATCTACACAAACTTACACTGACTCATACATTTTCGCTTGTCAATAAAGAGGCCAAAGTATTAAATGCGGGTCCTTTTAAACTTGGTGGAGATGGAAATACACTTAATAATGGATATTATGATCGTTTAAGCGATTATAATGTTATTGTAGGACCTTCATATCGTCAAATACACGACTTATCCGACTGGGATAAATCAATTGGTGCTTTACCGGGAGGGCAATCGGGATTACCTTTCCATAAACATTACAAAGATTTAATAAAATTATGGGTAAAAGGTACTTATATTCCCTACTTATTTACCCGAAAAGCGATTTCAGATAACTTAGAAGGAATCTTCAGATTAATACCAGAATAAAAAGAAAAATAAATTAAATAAATTATATTTGATTCATTTTTTTATGGTACTGACATCTTGTACAACGTTCTTAAAGAAAGAGACATGATATATTGCTGTATCTGTCTTGAACCGCCAATTATTTCCTGAATCCTTGAAATATTTAGATAATCATACATCAATGTGTTATCGCATAAACCTGCGCCTCCCATCAAGTTAGCAGCTTCATAACATACTTCTTTTGAGAGCGCAGTAGTTTGATATTTAAATTGACTTGCAGATGCGACCATCGCTTGAGAAATATTGCGTGGTATATTTCCTTCAAATTTGGTAAACTTCTCATCGAAGCTTTCACAGAACTTTAAAAGCCCGATTGTTAAGTTCGTTGTTTTTGCCCATAAATCAGCTAGCAAAAATCCTACTCCTTGAAACTTAAGGATTTCTTGTTGAAATTGTTTTCTTAAATTCGCATAAATTACAGCGTGCGAAAGAGAGCCCCAGCACTGGGATATAGCCCCACAAGCAATTGCAATTCTTTCAGGTACTAGACCTTCAAAGAGGTGTTCTCTTCCTTTCCCTACAGGTCCAAGAACATACTCTTTTGGGACTCTTAAGTTAGTGAATTTCTCTTTTCCTAAAAATACTTTAGGAGTCCACGGTATTCCAACTCTTTCGCAACTCCATCCTTCCCACTCAGTATTTATTAAGAATTGCGCCATCATATTCCCTTTATTTTGTTCAGCAGTAGCATAAGCAACTACCCACTTTGATTTAGGGGCGTTGGTATTAAAAATTTTCTCGCCGTTTAATAAAAAGCTTCCATCATCTTGTTCCTCGCACGTGGTTAACATATGAACCGCATCCGAACCTCTTTCAGGTTCAGTAATAAGAATTGAACCTGGTGTTTTTCCAGTCACTAACTCTTTCAATGCATCAAGTCTTTCAGGAATATTCTCATGATGTTCATAAATTGGATTAATTGCTAATACAGTAGCACCACTTACCATTGCAAACTGAGTATCAAAACTATCGATTGCAATTGTTCTCATTAAATCAGCAGCTAATCCCCACTCAGGATAATTTAGATCAATCTCTTCAAACCCATGTTGTCGAGTAATGTAGCCCTCTTCTCCAAATGCTGGAACCCAATCATATACGTCTTCCTCAGGACCATGGATGATCTCATTTTTCTTCTCAAATCTTAAACAAAAGCGCTGAACTTTCCGTAAGAAATTAAATTCTTCCTGCGATAAAATTGCTGTTAAATTATTGTTAATAAAGGCATATCTATTCTTAAGACTCAATTTATCCAAAATCTCGTCATTAATTACTTGGGTATCAAATTTTTGCTTTTCAGTCATTTTTATTCATCACTTTATTTGATTAATATAAATCTCATTTTTTCAAAATAGAATTTTATTTTAAATATAACTTAATATTCCATAATAAGGTTTATTCAAATTCTTTAAATAACTTTATTTTCAAGAAGCTGAAAAAAAATATAATTGAAAAGAAATTTTATTAAAATTATAGAATAAATAATGGAAATATATTAAAATGAAAAAACGATTTGAAACTCAAGTAATTAATGACGAGATTCTTGAAAAATTAAATCTTGTCAATAGGTATAATTTTCTAAATGAAAATCTATCTCCAATTCTTACTGAAAATCAGTTCGCATTTCTTAAAGAAGTTCAAGGCTTTTGTCTAAAGTTTGAAGAAGAGAATAATATAACCCATGGACCGAATGAAGATATATACGAATGGTATCCTGCTTTTGGAAAGCAAGGGTATATCACTCGACAATATGATTATAACTGCATTGATTTGAACTATAAAGAATGTGGAATGGCTATAGATTTTATGAGAATATTAGCACTTGACTTCTTTGATCCTCAATTTACTATGGGAAGCGGCGCTACGGTTATTTGTATTAATCCTATTCATGACCATCACGAAGGTATACCTGTAAGGCTTAATGCATTAAAGGAGTTAGTGACTGGGCAAACTACTGGCTGTTTATTGATTACAGAACCAGAAAGGGGGTCTGATGCGGTTCATATGCTAACCACATGCGAAGAACAGGAAGATGGAAGCTTTATCTTAAATGGAACAAAGATTTTTAATACTAACGCTCCTAAATCAAAGTGGGCAGTTGGGTATGCTACCGCAGAGAAAAACAATGGTAACTTAATGGGACAGTTTCTTATCAACACATCATGGGATGGTTGGAATTGTGAACGTATAGGTATCCCATGGGTCTCAAAATTATACCTTGGCAAGGAAAAATTAGAAAATCTACGAGTCCCAAGGGAATACGTGCTTGGTGGTATTGGTAAAGGAAGAGAGCACCTTTTTGAGGGATTGGTCCCTGAGAGGATCTCAATCGCAGTGAGAGGTGTAAGTGAATGTTGGGGTGCATTAGCACATGCAATTATTTATGCTAACATGAGAAAGCAATTTGATAAGGTGATTCTGCTCTTCCAAGGAGTAGGATTTACATTAACCGATCTTTGGGCAAAAACAACGGCACTTACCCATGGAATTTTAAAATTCTGTGAAATGTATGATGAAAAGATGTTAAAATATGAAGGGAAATTGCCGGATAACATATCGCGAGCAATGGTTGCCTTAGGAAGTCAATATAAATATAATTGTGCTTTGCTTTCTAAAAAAGTATGTTATGAAGCGGCTAACATTATGGGAGGCGCAGGTCTATGTGATAATACATTGATGCAAGATTATGTAAATATTTCACGAATTCAGGAAATTATTGGGGGTTCGAGACAAATCCAACAATTTATTATGTCAAGAAACTTAAAAAATCAATTTAAGAATCTATAAGAATTGATTATAAAATAAAATGATAAAAATAGAATAAAACAAAATAAAAGATTTATAATTGGATGTTATGGGGATTTATTCCTCCTCCTCTTCTTCTCCCGTAAGTTCCTCTACTTTATTTTCGAGTTCTTCAATTTTTTGCTCAAGAGCTTTGATCTTTTCATTAGTTTTGCACGTAACGCAGCCATCATCTTGAGAACATATTTCTAAAGTATCACATACTTCCTGAACTCCTTCCATTTCTTCTAATAGGTTATCTACTTGTTCTTGTAATTCTTTAATACTCATATTTCACACCTTGATTTGTTAATTAAATATAGATATGATAATTTAATTTTTTTTCTTAAAAATTTAAAT
>Ga0114925_10001543_pt1 | contig 11426 bp, 11 predicted proteins | sample SumtaG_2_FD_87287 | JGI IMG/M metagenome (GOLD analysis project Ga0114925, IMG submission 87287) | Deep subsurface microbial communities from Indian Ocean to uncover new lineages of life (NeLLi) - Sumatra_00607 metaG | ecosystem: Environmental > Aquatic > Marine > Oceanic > Sediment | place...
AAGATATCCATAATCCCGCATATCAAGATATGCTCCCATGAGCTTTTCTTTCCAAATATTAGGCAATCCATAAATCTTTTCTGTTTCGCCATTAAAGATCTTTTTTATAGGACTTAAAATGGCGTTTTCACCCTTTTCATAGATGGCATATGCAAGACAACCGTCTTTTAAAATTGGATCGTTTGCAAGACAACCTTCTTTTAAAATTGGATCACCCTTTTTAACTCCAAGCAAACCTCTTATTATCTCTTTATTAACATCAATAACATCATTCCCTACTTTTTTCTTTTTTGGATTGACTCTAGGAGTACCAAAAAAATAATTTTTCATTACAACACCTAGATACATTGCTGTTCCACCAGCAAACATACCCCCGCCAATTTTTATAACATCTTTGGTAAAAACTTTATAAACATACGGAAGCGCCTTGCTGCCACATTTTACAACAACCTTTTTTGTTCCATCCCACATGCCAAATAACGCGCTTGCTTGAAACATCGAAGCTACAAATACTACTACAAATAATTTTGTGATTTTCATGTTGTTCTTCTCCTTTGCATTCATAACTAAAAAACTCCCCCCACAAACTGTGAGGGGAACAACTATTTACTTCTTTGTAAGTCCATCAAATATTGTTTTGACCGAACTGAGTGAACCGATCAACGAACTTGCTTCGTACGGAACAACGATCATCTTGTCATTTTTACCTTCCATCATTTGCGGCAACGCTTTGATGTACTGCATTGCAACCATGTATGGAAGAGGATCACCTTGTGGAACCGATTGTTGAACCATCTGAATTGCTTTTGCTTCCGCTTCTGAAACTCTTATTCGTGCTTCCGCTTCTGCTTTTGCTCTAATAATTTGTGCTTCTGACTCACCTTGCGCTCGCAACACTTTAGATTCTTTAACACCTTCTGATTCAAGGATTTTTGAACGTTTTGAACCTTCTGCTTCCAAAATCACGGCACGACGATCTCGCTCTGCGCGCATCTGCTTTTCCATCGCTTGCCTTATATCTGCAGGAGGATTCACTTCTTGCAGCTCAACACGGTTCACTTTCACGCCCCATTTATCTGTTGCTTCATCCAAAATGTTTTGTAACCTTGTATTGATCGCATCACGAGAAACCAACGTTTCATCAAGATCCAGTGACCCAATAACATTACGCAGTGTTGTTTGTGTCAATTTTTCAATAGCTTCAGATAAATTATTTACTTCATACACTGCAGCTTTTGCGTCAGTGATTTGGTAATACAAGAGTGCATTAATTTCCATTGTTACGTTATCTCTTGTGATCACATTTTGCTTTGGAAAATCATACACAGATTCACGTAGATCAAGGCGACCAATCATTTTTGAATAACGATAGTGTCTACGACCGTCAACATCTCTAACATACGTCCAAATAACAACACGTGGCCTATCAATAAACGGAATAATAACATGCAAACCAGGAATCAAAATTCTGTCATATTTACCAAGCCTCTCAATTACAATTGCTTCTGCTTGGCGCACCAAATAGACTGACTTGAGTAAAAAAACAATAAAAAAGAGAAAAACACCAAGTAAAATGGTACCAAAACCTATAAATGGAAACATAATCATAAAATACTCCTTATGATGTACTTACTTTCTGAACAACAAGGTGCGCACCCTTTATGCGAACCACAACAACCTGTGCTCCTTTTTCAATCTCCTTTTGATTATGCGAACGTGCTGACCATAACTCGCCACCAACTTTTACCAATCCCATGGTTTCAGCGGTGATTTTTTTAACAACAATTCCCTTTTTTGAACGCATTGCGTACACATTGGTCAGAGTATACGCTTGTTCAACCAAAACACGTCTTTTAACCCAACGAGTCAGAGCAATAAACGCGATAACACTCCCTATTAAAAAAACAACACTTTGAACAAGCCACATCTGCGTAGTAAACGCACTCCCTGCTGCCAAAAGTGCCCCAAAAAAGAATGATAAAAAGAAAAATAGACCTGGTGAGCCGACCTCAAATAACAAGCCCATAAGGGCTATAAATAGCCAAACCGTAGCCTGATGTGCAGAAAACCACGTCACAATCATCTCATTCATATAAAAATCCCTATGCCCATTTCAAATAAAATTTGCTCGCCAATTGACACATACCATAACTTACCATACCATGAATTATAGGAGTTATTTATTAATTATACCTCTTTTCAAAATAATGGGCTGTTATGAAACTATTAAAATCACTAAAAAAACTTTGTTTCTTCTTTTTTGTTACCATTGCAATTATCTCCTGGTGCAACAATCAAAAATATTACCAGATAAAATCACAGATACAACAGAGCAACGTACTAGAAATCAACTCAAAAATACGTGAGCAACACACTATTACTGTCTGGATCCATGGAACTCGAACTATTTCTTTGAGCACTCTTCCGCTGCTTAAAAGGTTTTTCAAAAACTATTTCGGTATTGACGGGCTACATCCAGCACAGATTTACACAGAAAAAAATAATATGCTCTCTATCGCAAAAACATTACATAAAACTGATCCAGAAAGCTTTCCTTTTGAAGATATATATATTTTTGGATGGTCAGGGGTTTTAAGTCCACAGGCTCGCTTTGAAGCTGCAATACAGCTATACGAAGAACTTCTCACGTTGAGTCGTAATTATGTAGAAAAGTATCAGATAAAGCCGCGAATTCGACTAATAACCCACAGCCATGGCGGAAACGTAGCTCTTTATCTAGCGCAACGGGAAAAAGATCAACAAGAGAACCTTGTAGTCGATGAATTTGTTATTCTTGCATGCCCAGTACAAAAAGAAACTTCCCACCTGTTAAAAAGTGAGATGTTTAAATCTGTTTACTCTTTTTATTCTACCTTTGACTTTATTCAAACACTTGACCCACAAGGCGCATACAACGCAAAAAAACAATGGTCACAAAATAAAAAAGCACATCTTAATCTACAAGAACCATTTTTTTCTGAACGAATGTTTGAATCACAAGAAAACCTGAAACAAATGCTTGTCAAAGAAAATGGTCGGCCAATTTTGCACTCAGAGTTTATTCATGAGCAATTTGTTGCCCGCATTCCTGGCCTGTTACACGAACTTAGGTAGTTTTTTCGATTGTACAGCAAGAAGTTCTTATTCTATTTAAGTTTGACGTAGGATCGCAAAAACTGACACCATACAGACCCATCACCGATGGACGAGAGTTCTTTTTATGTTTTTCTCCAAAAATTAGCTTCTCTAAAAATGGTATAATATTTTTCTTTCCAAAGGTCACAATCGGTTTAAATAAACCCAAACACCCTTCAAGAAGTGTATCCACTACTTCTGTACCTCTACTGAATTCCGGCTCTGGATGAGAATAACTACCAAAATTCTGGCGGCCCATTCCATGCGACAAACAACACCAACAACTTAATAAAAGTAAAAATATTGTTTTATTTTTCATTATGACCTTTCACGTTACAGCTATTGTTGAACAATTTTCCGCATAAAACTCCTTTAATTTAGAAAGCTTTGTTGAGTATACCGTAAAAAACCCACTTGTTTTAATTTGTACATTTGTTTTTTGAAAAATATTTTTCAATCTACTTTTTTCAAGGTGATCATATACTTCCCTTGTAACCGTCATAACAGAACCTAACATCTTATTGCTTTGATCACACCGGTATGCATCCGTTATAGACTTAGAAACAAACGCAGGCATCCCAATTGCAGGCGTTTCTTTAGAAAGAGGCGAAAAGTAAAACCAAAATGGACCCGTTGCCATTCCAACACCACAACACTTCGGCCCCTCAAGTTTTTGTTCTTTTTTTACATCTTTATACCGAACAATAAGCTCTATCCCAGCTTGAACAGCATCTTGTGTAATTGACTCTTTCGTCTCCGATTTTTCCTGAAACCGTACAAATAAAGGGCCGTCGCCACCATTACCAACAATTTTGCAACTATATTTTTTCGCTACCGGATCAAATAGATGTTTTTTTAATGCCAACATAAACTTTGCAGCCTTAAAACCATTATCATTCTGTTCTTTCCAAAACGATGTCGATTTACGCAAATCCCAAAAAAATTGTACTCCTTCGCCCTTTATAAGCCCATCTTCCGTTGATGGTTCAAGCGTTATTTCTGGGTTCACTATTTTGTAAAATTTTGAAAACTCAATAAATCTATCATCTGCTTGAGCTAAAACAATATTAAAAAGCTGACAGCAACCACCAAAGCAACAAAATCGTCGAAAAAAATTAAATGAATCTGAAAAAAATTTACAACAATCTTTGCTCTTTTTCTTTTTCTCCTGAAAAAGCGGTTCATCATCTAATGTTTCATCGTCAAAACTCTCATTCCAAATACTACGATTACTAGATAACTTACAAACTAAAGGATCAAGCCTTGCAAAATCATACTCGTTAATCTTTTTGTTCTGTATAACTGGCTCTATCGAATGGATGGGAAAAACTTTGTTTTTTTTATCAGATGAAAACAACGGCATACAGGTAACCACCAAAAAAAAGATAAACAGAAATTCTTTTCTAATCATAATCCCCCTAAAGCAAAGCGTTTTTTATCTACCTTAGAGGGATTTTCAATAAGAATCAATCGTTCTTTGTTATATATTTATTAAATCTTTTTAATCGTTTTTACAATCGACTCCGCATCAATGCCTGCCCATGCACGCAATTGTTGTGGAGTTCCAGAACGAGGCACCTGATTTACTGCTAGGGTATGCACGATGATTCCCGAATTTACTAGTGCCGCAGAAACGGCCTGACCAAGCCCACCTTCAAGATAATGATCCTCAACAGTAATTATAGTATTGTTCGATTTCTTTCCAATATCCTGCAATGTTTTTACATCAAGCGGTTTAATTGAATACAAATCAATAACCGCAATATGTATTCCACTATCTTGCAACATAACCGATGCTTTCATTGCCTCGTGAACAGTAACGCCTGCAGCAACAATGCACGCTTTGTCATTGTCCGATTGTTTCAACACTTTGCACCTACCAAGTTCAAACGTTTCGTTGCTTTCATACAAAACAGGTGTTGCAGAACGAGTTGTGCGCAGATAACTAATGCCATCGTGGTAATTTGCCATCAACTCAACCAACTTCCAAGTACTTACTGCATCAGATGGATATAATACAACAGAACCTGGAAGTGCCCGCATCATGGCAATATCTTCAAGACCCATTTGTGAAGGACCATCTTGACCTATTGAAACACCTGCATGTGAGCCAACTAAACGAAGTGCCGCATTGCCAACAGCAGCCATTCTGATCTGATCATGCGCACGAGTCATAAATGCACCAAATGTTGAAGTAAACGGAATTTTTCCTCGTTTATGTAGTCCTGTTGCCATTCCAATCATATTTTGTTCTGCAATAAAACTTTGAAAAAAACGTTTGGGATATTTTTTTTCAAACATTTCAGCAAACGTTGAATTTTTTACATCCCCATCAAGAACAACTATTTGGTTATTTCTTCCTCCAGCTTCTTTGAGTGCCATGCCGTATGCTTTGCGCGTTGGAACCATCCCGTCCATTTTAAACGTTGGTTCAGGCATAATTGTTTCTTGATGTAATGCTTTGGTTTTTCCATTTTCCAAATCTTCAGGTAACTGAGCTTTCCACACAAACTCTTTTTCGTCATACTCACCCATTTCTGGAAACTGTGCATCAAGTTCTTCTAAAACCTGATTCATATCCTCTTTTGCAAATGCTTTTCCATGGAACCCTAGCTTATCTTGTACTCGAACTGCACCAAACCCTTTGAAAGTTTTTGCAATGATAACAACTGGAAGATTTTCAACCTTTCGTGCTTTGTCTAACGTATCGACAATCTGCTGCATATTATGACCATCTATAACAAACGGCTTCCAACCAAATGCTGCAAACTTTTCTTCATATCTATGAGTATGATGCCCATGTACCGTTTCTGACGACTGCCCCATTTTATTGCAATCAACAATAGCAATGAGATTGTTTAATTTATAAAAATGTGCAAGTTCTGCCGCCTCCCAAACGGCACCTTCAGCTGTTTCTCCATCACCCAACAAAACATATGTTTTAAAAGTTTGATTATCAACACGTGCACTAAGTGCCATACCAACACCAATAGAAAGACCAATACCAAGCGCACCAGTTGCAGCTTCTGAATACTTGAATCGCATCGTTGGATGCCCTTCAAGCGGAGAATCAAAATTGCGATATGTAAACAGCTCTTTTTCAGTCAAAACACCAACCTCTTTCCATGCTGCATACAAAAGCGGTGCCGCATGCCCTTTTGACAAAATAAAGCGGTCATTGTTAGGATTGTCATAATTTTTTGGATCAAAACGCATGGCATGAAAAAAAATTGCCGCCATTAAATCAGCCGCTGAAAGGCACGATGTTGGATGACCCGAAGCCGCCAATGCGGTCATTGTAAGCACATTTCTGCGCATGCAATATGCTTTGTATTCTAAAAAAATACGTTCTTTATTCATTGTTTAATCCTCTTTCAAAGTTTTATAAACTCAAAATACTATAAAACAAAAAGGGAAGATAAATAAATGCCTTGCACCTATATAATCCGAATAATCCGAAAAAACTTTTTGACAAAACAATAAATCTGCTTCAACATTGGAAGTAAGGGAAAAATCGTAAATAAAGGGGCTTTATGATCAACACAAAAAAAATCTTGTCCTGTGCATTCATACTATTTTCATCATGCAGCACATACTCGATGAAATGCATAGAAAAAAAAAAACAACTTCGCAACAACATTCATCAAAAAAATTATGAAATCCTTCGCAAACAACAAAATCAATCAAAAAAGATGAACTGCCTTAACTATCAACTTGCAACAAAACTTGATGAATTTGAACAAAACGGAATAGGATTTAATAAATTTCATAAAGAAGCAAAAAATGAGTTGGAAGATATAAATAAAATGCAAAAAGCGACTAAAAAAAAATTAAAAACACTTAAAACAAGGCATGAAAGGACCAAAACGCTCACTAAAAAATTCCTCAAACTATAACTGAAAAGGATTAAATACTATGAAAACAACAAAAAAAGCATTTTATTGTAGCGTTATTGCACTTTGTACATATGCTGCACCGATAAAGGCTAGCATTTCTCCCGACGACTTTTACACAGAAGCACCTAAACAAGAAAAAAAAGTATCAAGTGAAAAAAGTAACTGGCAAGAACAACTTGAAAATATATGGAAAGACAAACACCATAATAAGATTCAACTGACAATACAAAAATGCTTAAAAAAATTAGGCTGCATAGAAAAAGAATTTAAAGAAAATAATTTCTCTCTCAAAAAGAAAATGACGTTTAAAATCGGAGAAGTAGAAATTCTTAAAATTGAAAAAAATGAAATTTCTGAAATGAAAAAAGAAAGCATTATCAAGCTGAAAAAAGACGCTATTCGTGGGGCTGTAACCATTTTTTTACGACTAATGAAAAAAACTTGGCCTGTGATCTCTTGCAAAAAACATAAAGGATTTAGCTTAAAAATGCTTCATGTTAAATATAAAAAATTAAATATTTCAGAATCTAAACTTCTAAAAAAGTGTAAATTTAATGATTCTAGTCCAGGTTTTAACACAATACTCAAATCAGAACTAGAAAAAGAATATTTTGATTTATATAACTATCAACAATTTGAAAAAAAATTCAGCAAAGAAGAGCTAGACACACTATTTTCTCTTGAAGATTTAGAAAAACTAAATACAAAAATAAAGCTGCGTCTATAGCAAAAAGTAAACATCTATTTTTTAAAAAAATATTTACGTAGATGTTTTAGTTCTTCAATAGATTCTTTGATATCATCAAGAGCTCGGTGTGCATCTTTCTTTTTGAATTCTGAATGTGGTTCTTCTGGATACCATCTAGCAACAACCTCTTTGATTGCCGTCACATCAAGCACTCGATAGTAGCAATAGTCAACTAAACTCGGCATATATTTGTACAAAAAGTTACGGTCTTGCCAGACAGAATTTCCTGCTAGCAAGGCCGTATTTTCATCACAATACTGTTTGAAAAAGTCAAACAACTGTTCTTCTGAATCTGCTTCTGTGATTGTTGATAAACGAACGGACTCAATAAGCCCCGACTTTGTGTGTGTTTCTCGCACCCAGCTGTCCATTTTTTCTAGTTCCGCTGCTGGTTGATGCAAAATCAGCTCAGGTCCAGTTGCAAGAACATTGAGCTGGCTGTCAGTAATAATTGATGCAACTTCCAAAATTACATGTTTTTCTGGTTGTAACCCTGTCATTTCAAGATCAATCCAAATAAAATTTTTTTTTCTGTCCATATTTTTTTATTCCCTCTTAATTTTCGCTATTCTTATAGCCATACAGTATAGCAAAAACAAAGGAATGATCAGATGAATAAACTCAATGTCGGTGTTTTTATGGGAGGAAAATCAATAGAACGGGAAGTTTCTTTCAACTCAGGACGAACCGTTTGCGATCACCTTGACACAAATAGATATAATGTTGTTCCTATTTTTCAAATGGCCTCAGGAGATCTTTTTGTTTTACCATGGCATTTTCTGCACAGAGGAAAAACATCTGACTTTGAACACAGGCTTGTAAAAGAAGCACAGAAAATTACATGGGATGATTTAAAAACAGTTGTTGATTTTATCTTTTTAGCAATGCACGGACGTTTTGCAGAGGATGGAACGATACAAGGATTTTTAGAAATTTTAGGCATTCCCTATCTTGGCTCAAAAGTTTTTGCTAGCTCACTGAGCATGAACAAAATCATGCAGAAAAAATTTTTGCAACACAACAATATTGCCGTTCCAAATGGAATCATCGTCTATTATGATCAATTACAAAAAATAGATGACATTATACAATCAATGAAGCAAAAAAATATTTCGTTCCCATGCATCGTTAAACCTTCACATGAAGGATCAAGTATGGGGGTACAAATTGTTGCAAAGCAAAAAGATTTAAAGCAAGCATTACATAAAGCTGCAACAGTCTCATCTGGCATAACACAACCCGTTTTGATTGAGGAAAAACTATGTGGAATGGAATTTACATGTATCACCATTACCGATTATAAAACCGGAGAAATTATTGCCTTACCTCCAACAGAAGTGATTATTGAAGAAAAAACGTCATTTTTTGATTACACACAAAAATATATGCCCGGAAAAGCAAATGAAGTAACACCGCCACGATGTTCACAAGAAAATACAAAAAAAATTCAACAAACATGTGTTTCTGTCACAAATATTTTAGGCATGTCCAACACTTCACGCACTGACGGTTTTTTGCTGAAAGATGGAACAATTGTCATTGTTGATCCAAATTCTTTAACTGGCATGGGACCATCAAGCTTCTTTTTCAGAGAAGCCGCACATATTGGCATGAGCCACACAAACTTAATTAATCACCTAATTGAAACAGAATTACACCATTACAAAATGCTAGAAACGGTTATGCTTAACGAAAAAAAATCAAAAAAAACTCAAAATAAAATAAAAGTTGCAGTTCTTTTTTGCGGAAATACTCATGAAAAAGAGATCTCTCTAGAATCTGGAAGAAATATTACCTACAAACTTTCTCCACAAAAATACTCACCTATCCCCTTATTTGTTTCGCACAATATGGAACTGTTTGCCATAAACCAAACACAACTTGTACTCAATTCAACAACTGAAATTGCACATTCTCTAAAACAAACACAAAAAATAGAATGGAACGATTTACCAACTATTGCAGACTTTGTCTTTATTGCCCTTCATGGTGGCAAAGGAGAAAATGGTTGTGTGCAAGGAGCCCTTGATATGCTTGGCCTTCCGTACAACGGCTCTGGAGTTCTTGCAAGCGCACTATGTGCAGACAAGTTTAAAACAAACCGTTTTTTGAACAATGATGGCTTTGACGTTCCTCAAGCAACGCTGATTCACAAAAAAAAGTGGAAAGAAAATTGCGCCAACTCCATTCAAGCAATCGTACAGTCATTCCAATTTCCACTAATCATCAAACCTCATAATGACGGCTGCAGCATGTTCGTTAAAAAAATAAAAAATCAAGCAGAGCTAGAATTACAAATAGAAATGTTTTTTAGTCAATCTGATAAAGATATAGCCCTGATTGAGCAATGCATCGAAGGCATGGAATTAACAGTTGGAGTGCTTGGAGATAAAAAGCCACAAGCTCTTCCACCAAGTCAAACCGTAACTACTGCCGATATTTTATCAATTGAAGAAAAATTTCTACCCGGAGCAGGAGAAAATCAAACACCTGCTCCTCTTTCAGCAAAAACAATTCAAAAAATCCAAAAAACCGTGGAACAGGTTTACAAATCTGTCGGATGTTTCGGATACGCTCGTATAGACTGCTTTTACCAGTCAAAAGAACAATCTCCAACCGGTATTGAACGCATTGTTATTTTAGAAATTAATACCCTTCCTGGCATGACCCCTGCAACCTGCTTATTCCACCAAGCCGCAGAAGTTGGTATTCGCCCCATGGAATTCATAGATACCATTGTTAAAATGGGACTAAATAAAAACGCAAAAAAGCCTTTGACAAAAGGAAAAAAGCCCTCTAACATGAAAACTGTGTAAGTATAATTCTTACCGTATGCAAATTCAGGTCTTAGGGGGGCCTTATCATATGAAAAAAACGATCAAAATCTTTTGTGCACTTGCATGTGGAGCCATTATTGCTCTATGCGGATATTCACTGAAAAAAAATAATATTGTTGCTATAAAGCATGTACTAACAACCAAACAAGAATGTGTTGATGTATTTGGTGATAAAATTGGCAAAAAAATTAGAAACGGCAAAAAAAGTAAACTTTGCCCAATCAAAATAACTGTTAATAATAAAACAAGTAAAAACCTAGTTTTTCACGAAACAGACTTAAAAACTGCGCCAAAAAAGCTTGTTTTGAAAAAGCTACAACCTTGTAATCCTATTGCAATTGGATTGTCCTTAGGATTAGGAACCTTTTTAGTTTCTTCTGTGACAATCTTAGCAGCAAGTCTTTTTAACCCTGCTGCAACAATAGCCTTAGCTCTTCCAATCGTTGGTGCTGCATACCTATACAAAGAACCGAGGATGCTTAAAAAAAAGATTAAAAAAATGTATATGCCTGTTGGAGCATTTATAGGTGTTAGCGGCCTAGTCGGCATACTTTTATATTCTTTATCCATTACAATTTTTGCACCTATTACAGCAGCAACATACATATACAAAAAAACAAAAAAAAATAAACGATACGTACAACAAATAACAAATAACTTTTTTGAACCACCTACTATTAAAGCTGGTGAAACACAATCATTCTTCCTCTTTGTTAAACAATCTGAATATGAAGAAAAACCATTTTCTTTGATTTTTAAAAATATTGAAAATGAATCTGAACTTTTTACTGTAACCGTTTAAGTATGGAA
>Ga0114925_10001544_pt1 | contig 11426 bp, 6 predicted proteins | sample SumtaG_2_FD_87287 | JGI IMG/M metagenome (GOLD analysis project Ga0114925, IMG submission 87287) | Deep subsurface microbial communities from Indian Ocean to uncover new lineages of life (NeLLi) - Sumatra_00607 metaG | ecosystem: Environmental > Aquatic > Marine > Oceanic > Sediment | place...
AAAAAAATAATATAACTAAATTGTTGACTATTTTTTTAAAAATGTATTATAAAAAATAAGAGACTATTGTAAGATTAATAAAAGTAGGGGAGAAGGGAATGAAGGGTACAAAAAGAATAGTAATGATGCTTTTGGCGGCTGCGTCAATGGCACAAGGTGCGACACCTTATTATGCAGTACGTTCACAGTCAGTTGACTCTGCGCGTGAGCTCGTTGGACTTGTTGATATACTTCATCGGTATGATCCATCTTCGTGTGAACCATTTAGCAACTTTGCAGTGACATTTGAATACACGCGTTCATTTAGAGCGCACGACATTGCGCGTTGCCTGTTTGGTGATGGTTGCTTGCAAGTTTGTGACGATTGTCCCACTATAAAAATTTCTGGTAGCCGCGTAGCTGACAGAAGTGAAAAAGATTGGCTAGCAGATTACTTTGGACTCCCAACAGATTTTGAAAGTACTATTACAATCAGACCAAGTATTGAAAACTACCTCGTTGATTTTGACTACTTCCGCAGTTTAAACAATATTTGTAATGGGTTGTACTTTAAGGTACACGCGCCCGTGGTTCATACAAAACGTAATTTAAATTACTGTGAAATAATAAACAACCGTGGTGAAAATGAACACGATGCAGGATACTTCACTGCCACTAATATTGATCGTACTGATTTACTTGATAGTTTTGGCGATTACATAACTGCGTGCAAAACGCCACGCATACCGCCATTTATTCTTGATAATAGTAACCTGGGTCAAACCATCGTTGACGCAGTTTTTTCTGTTACACAAGAGCCACTTGCATGTTCTAAGTGGGGATCAGCATGTGATCGTCTGAGTGAAACGCGTCTTTCTGATATTCATCTACTCCTTGGATATGATATGTGGGAATGTCCTGACTATCACGTAGGTTTTGGTATTCGTGCTGCAATTCCAACGGGTAACAGACCAGATTGCAAATTCTTATTTGAACCAATTGTTGGTAACGGGCATCACTGGGAACTGGGTGGTAATTTCAATGCGCACTATGATTTCTGGCAAGGTTGCAATGGTAATTCACTTGGTCTATATGTTGACTTTAATATCACGCATCTATTTAAAGACAGACAGTGTCGCGTGTTCGATTTAAAAAATGGATGCAACAGCAGATATATGCTTGCGCTTAAATTAGATACTCCAGTGATTGATTTAATGACCTCAGAAACACCAAATAGTAATCCTTTGTCAATTCCAAATAGCCAGTTTAAAGATGTATTTACACCGGTTGCTAATTTAACTAAATCATTTGTTGATGTAAGTTCACCTATTCAAATTGATTTTACAACATTGTTTCATTATTCAAACAATTGTTGCAATTACTCGTTTGATGTTGGGTATAATTTCTGGTACAGAAGCTGCGAACAAATTACATTTAACTCATGCGACCTCTGTCCAATTCCGTTAGAAAATAATCGTCGCTGGGCGCTTAAAGGTGATGCAAGTGTATATGGATTTGCAGATCCTCCTAATCGATCAAAAAACGTTAGCGGATTTGTTGCAGTGCCGCTTTCACCGTCACAAAGTCAGGCAACTATTCACCAAGGAACTAACAACTACCTAGGACCATATTTAACGAGTCCTCCAGCGGGACTGATGATTAATGGAGATCTTATTTCACCAAATCGTAATCCTGGTGTTGACAATGCTGCTTTTGCTGAAGATGGATTTAATGGACTAATTTGTGCTGTACCGAATGTTCTTGATCAAATTCTTACATCACAAGATCCGATTTTCTTATCAACTGATGACATTGACGTATGTGGCGCACGAACTCGTGGACTATCACACAAAATATTTGCTCATCTAAGTTATGAATGGTGTGAAGACGAATGTGGTTATGCTCCATTTCTTGGTGTTGGTGGTAGCGTAGAATTTGGCCAAAACTCTGCAGGAAGCAGTGGTGCATGCAAAACAGATTGTAATGATTCTTCATGCGCACCAGCTAACTTGATTGGTGACTGCGCCAAATGTGCGGTTTCTCAATGGGGAATTTGGCTTAAAGGTGGTATTACCTTTAATTAATAAAAATACCACATCTTAAAAATTAAGAGGACTCATTTTTGGGTCCTCTTTTTTATTGTTAAAAATATTTTTTTAAAACATCAGGCACGAATTATTGACTTCATTTTCTGATTGTGCAAGAGTTTCCAATGAGTAGTTGAATGAGTAATATCAATAGTTGTTTTCAAAGGGGAGTTGTATGATCAAGCGTTTAATGGTGCGCCTTTCTGTTGCGGCCGTCATCTTAGGTAGTTCTTTAAATATGGTGGGCACGACGTCTTATTACCGCATTCGTTCACAGTCAACCGATTCTGCACGTGAATTAGTAGGGTGGGCACATTTAATTAATCAATATAATCCAGAGGCATGTGACAACGAACACGTCTTTGCAATTACACCAGAATACACACGCTCGTATGATTCAGACGACATTGCATTTTGTTTGTTTGGCAAAGATTGTTTAAAAAGTTACGCATGTCCAACATTAAAAATTTCTGGTAGCCGGGTAGAAGGCCGCGGACAAAAAGATTGGTTGGCAGATTATTTTGGATTACCAACAGACTTTGAAAGTTCAATTACATTCAACCCGCGCATTGAAAATTATCTTGTAGATTTTAATTATTATGTTTCATTTGACAGCTGGTGCACCAAAGGGGTTTACTTTAGAGTTCACGCGCCGGTTGTGTATTCAAAATGGAATCTAAACTATTGTGAAACCGTTGCAGTGCGCGGTGAAGCAAGTTACGACGAAGGTTATTTTGCAACGGTTGAAATAAAACGTGATCGTTTGCTCGATAGTTTTTCTGATTATGTGACTGAATGCAAAGTTCCTGATTTAGGAAGAATTGGTGATTCAGATTCTACTGCAGGTGCTAATGGCGAACTGATTATTTTTGAACCGCTTGGTTGCTCAAAATGGGCATCACGTTGTGACACGATCAAAGAAACTAAACTTTCTGACATTCAACTAGCACTCGGTTGGAACTTTTGGTTGTGCGATGATTATCATGCTGGGTTAAATGTGCGCGCCTCTATTCCAACGGGTAACCGCCCTGATTGTAATTTATTCTTTGAACCAATCGTAGGTAACGGTCATCATTGGGAAGTTGGTGTTGGCTTTACCGCGCATCACACATTCTGGAGAGATTGTGATGATTCACAAAGTGTTGGTTGGTACGTTGATATGAATATTACGCACCTATTTAAAGATCGCCAATGCCGTGTGTTTGATTTAAAAAACAAATGTAATAGTCGCTATATGTTGGCCGCTGCGCTTGGTACACCAGTGAATGAGTTGCAACAAAGTGATACCAATCCGTCAATTGTTCCTTCAGCGCAGTTCAAACATAAATACACGCCAGTGGCGAATTTAACTAAAACATTGGTTGATGTGACAGTTCCTGTGCAAGTGGATCTTGCAGTTATGTTCAGTTATACCCGTTGTAACTGGAGTATAGACTTTGGGTATAACTTTTGGTACAGAAGCTGCGAAAAACTCAGGTTCGACGTGTGTGACAATTGCCAAAGCCCACTTGTGAACAATCGTAAATGGGCACTCAAAGGTGATGCTCATATGTATGGATTTGTAAATATTGGAGAGAGTACCTTAGCTATTCCACTTTCAGCAACCGAAAGTCAGGCAACAGTGCATAAAGGAACAAATAACTTTGCAGGGCCTGATACTACTTTCAACAATCCAGCAGCTGGTATTAATAGTGTAGGACCTACACGAAATCCAGGTGTTGATAATGCGCAGTTGGCCGATGTAACGAATGGCGATAATATTAACGATACAAGAACGGGTGGTCAGCAAACTAATACATCAATTGACCCTATTTTCTTATCACACAATGACATAGACATTTGCGGTGCACGAACTCAAGGACTTTCACACAGATTCTTTAGTTACTATGGCTACACATGGTGTGAAGATGAATGTGGACGCATTCCATATTTAGGTTTTGGATACAGTGTTGAATTTGGACAAGACCGTGCAAGTACTAACAAATCGACTGACACAACATGCGGTGATTTCTCTTGCTTGCCGTGTGAAAAACGAGGCGCTGAGTGCAACAGATGCTCACTTTCACAATGGGCAATTTGGCTCAAAGGTGGATGGGCGTTTAACTAATTTTTTGTTCCTAAAAAATTAAGTAAAAAAGAGGACTCGTTTTTTCGGGTCCTCTTTTTTTGTTTTGAAAAATATTTTTTTATTATCATGTCACAACTATTGACTTCACTAATCGATTGTGCAAGAGTTTTCATTGAGTAGTAGTTTACCATGGTAGTTATCGTTGAAAAAGGGAGTTGTATGATCAAGCACACAAGTATGAAATATCTTTTAATACTGTTAGGTTTTTCTAGCTTTGCACAAGCAGTACCGTATTACCCAGTTCGTTCTCAATCACAAGATTCAGCACGTGAGTTAGTTGGACTTGCACGTGAAATTCATTTATACCGCCCGGATGCGTGTGACATTTATAAAGTGTTTGATGTAGCGTTTGAATATTCACGCACGTTTAATTCTAAAGAAATTGCACAGTGTCTTTTTGGTCAAGCATGTTTAACCGATTGTGAGTGTCCAACTATTAAAATTTCTGGCCCCGATGTTGAAAATCGTGAGGAAAAAGATTGGGATGCAAGTTACTTTGGATTACCAGACGATTTTCAAAGTACGATTACATTTAGACCACGCATAGAAAATTATCTAGTTGATTTTTATTGGTATTTTGGTTTTGATCAATGGTGCAAAAAAGGAGTGTATTTAAAAATTCATGCTCCAGTTGTTCATACAAAATGGAAATTAAATTATTGTGAAACAATTACCAATCCTGGATCTATGTTTGATGGGAAAAAAGGAACCGCCCGGGCTGTACAAAGTTTTTCTGATTGGGTGAGTGAGGAACAAGTTGCCAATGGTGATAAAGAGGAGGTTTTCAAACCACTTGGGTGTTCTCGCTGGGCATCACCGTGTGACAGATTACATGAAACACGACTTTCTGACATTCAACTAGCCTTTGGTTGGGATTTTTTGCAATCTTGTGATCATTACCTTGGCTTGAGTGTTCGTGCAGCCATTCCAACGGGCAACAGACCAAAATGTGATTTCTTATTTGAACCGATCGTGGGCAATGGTCACCATTGGGAATTAGGTGCAGGATTGAATGCGTATCGCCGTGTATGGCAAGATTGTGATAATGGTCGCGAAGTTGGTTTTTATCTTGAAGCGCAAGTGACGCATCTATTTAAAGACAGACAATGTCGTGTTTTCGATCTCAAGCAAGGGTGCAACACGCGATATATATGTGCCGTGAGGGATTGGAGTCAGACTTTAGATTCTACCAATATAATTGTTAAGAGTCCTGTTGCTAATTTAACTAAAATTCCGGTTGACGTGAGTATCAATTATCAGGCAGATGTGACTGCGATGTTTAGCTATCTTAGTTGTTGTTACACATGGGATTTTGGGTACAATTTCTGGGCACGTGGATGTGAAAAAATAAGCCTTGATGATTCTGTCAATTGTGATGATTGTCCATGCCGCTTGCCTTTTAGTGACGAACGACGTTGGTTAGTATGTACAGACACAAACCTCTTTAAGTCTGAGAATAGCTCTCCGGAGACAGTTCCTTTGACTCTTGATTTAATTGACTTTTGTGCTGCACGCACCAAATCAATGTCGCACAAGCTCTTTGGTTTTGTGAGTTATAAATGGTGTGAAGATGAGTGTGGCAAACATTATTTTGCAGGTGTCGGTGGTTTTGTTGAATGGGGCCAAAATGATGGATGCGATCCATGCTGTGATCCAACGTTAGTAAGTACGACTACAAGTTGTTCAACTGATTGTGATGATGTGTGCAATCCGTGCGACAGCAATGATTGTGTGCAATGTACACCATCTCGATGGGGTCTGTGGTTTAAAGCTGGTGTCGCATATAATTAACGTTGTTTAAAAATTGAGAGAGAATTTTTGTATGATGAGTATTTTAAAAAAGGGGAGCGGTATGATCAAGCACCAAGGGCGTTTCTTTACTGCGTTATTATGTTTAGTTGTTGCTAGTAGTTCATTGCGTGCAGTGCCATATTGTGCGTTTCGTTCGCAGGCATCAAACTCAGCGCGGGAATTAGTTGGTTGGGCGCACGAAGTTAATATTTATAACGATGGACTGTGCGAAGATTACAAAACATTTGCATTGACATTTGAATACAGCAGATCATTTGATGAAAAAGGTCTGGCACGTGGATTGATTGGAATAGATTGTTTGGATAATTGTGAATGTCCGACAATTAAGATTTCTGGTAGCCGTGTTGCTGACCGTGGTGAAAAAGATTGGCTTGCAGACTACTTCGGTTTGCCAACAGACTTTAAAAGCACGGTAACATTGAATCCAACCATCAAAACCTATTTGGTTGACTTTGCCGGATACTGGGGACTTGATAGCTGGAGAAAAGGACTTTACTTTAGAGTTCACGCACCAGTTGTCCACACTCGTTGGAATTTAAATTACTGTGAAGAAGTTGAAGCACGTGGCGTAGCATCGTATGATCCTGGTTATTTTGGAACCGTGAGCATCACTCGTGATCGACTTAATGATGATTTCTTTTCATACATCACTGCGTGTAATGTTCCTGATTTAGGACGTACGCGAGATTTGAACGGTGTCAACGACAGTGGTCAAGTTATCAGATTCGAACCACTTGCGTGTTCTAAGTGGGTAGGTGCGTGTGACAGAGTTTCAAAAACTGCACTTGCTGAAATCACTCTAGCATTTGGATATAACTTCTGGCAGTGTGATAATTATCATGCCGGGTTCAACCTTCGTGCAGCATTACCAACTGGCACTCGACCAGACTGCAAATTATTCTTCGAGCCAATTGTTGGTAACGGCCATCATTGGGAAATTGGTGCAGGCTTCACTGGACATTATACTTTCTGGAGAGGGTGCAACGACGACAGCAGCTTAGGGGTCTACCTTGATGCGAACTTTACGCATCTGTTCAAAGATCGCCAATGCCGTGTGTTTGATTTAAAAAATCGTTGTAACAGCCGTTATATGCTTGCAATTAAATTGGGACAACCTGTTGAAAATTTATTTGCAGGCACCCCACCAATTATCCCAGACAACCCACCTTCAGCACAATTTCAACATGCATTCACGCCAGTTGCCAACATTACCAAAACGTTTGTTGACGTAAGTGTTGCAATTCAAACTGACGTCACCCTGATGTTCAATTATAGCAAATGCAATTGGGGTGTAGATTTTGGGTACAACTTCTGGGGTAGAAGCTGCGAAAAATTACGCTTTGATGCTTGCGATGATTGTCATAATCCATTGATCAACAATCGTCGTTGGGCTCTCAAGGGTGATGCCTATGTATATGGATTTACATATGACGGTGTTCATCCACCTAATGCACCACTCTCACCGTCCCAAAGCAAGGCGACTCTTTTTAAAGGGACTAATAATTTTGTAGGTCCGGATATTAATACTGCAACAAATCCTGCTGCAGGTATTAATGGGATTGGCCCATCACGAAATCCAGGTGTTGATAATGTACAATTAGCAAATCTTGTTTCTGGAGCAGCTACTCTCCTTGACGAATCTCCTGGTGCCGGTGGAAATCAACCAACACATACATCATTTGATCCAATTTTTATAACACCACAAGATCTTGATATTTGTGCAGCACGAACCAAGGGGACCTCACATAAATTATTTGCGTACGTTGGCTATACATGGGAAGACAATTGTGGATGTTACATTCCATATTTTGGTGTAGGTGGCAGTGCAGAGTGGGGCAACCGCAACTCATGTTGCCCAACAGATTGTGATAATGTTGTAGAAAGTTGTTCATCTGATGGTGAGTGCAGTCCGTGTGGTTCTGACAACGACGGATGTTCAAAATGTGCACTTTCTCAATGGGCGTTGTGGTTAAAAGCTGGCGTGTCATTTGATTAGGTAAAATATTTAGAGTTTTTAAGAAGGGCCTTGTTTGAGGCCCTTCTTTTTTTGTTATAAAAGAATACTAATTTTTCAACTGTTGACTTAATTTTTTGATTGTGCAAAAGTTGCGAATGAGTAGTGAATATGAATATTAATGTTCTTCAAAAAAAAGGAGCTACATGGAGAAGCAATTCAAATTCTCTTTTGCGCTAGCTTTATTATTTAGCGGCGCTTTTGTATTAGGTAATGCATGTGGTGGTGCCACACCACATTATATTATTCGTTCACAGTCAGTAGATTCTGCTCGTGAACTTGTTGGTTGGTCGCAAGAAATAAACTTGTACCGACCTGGGCGCTGCGACAGATATTGGACTAAGGCAATCACGTTTGAATACACAAGAACATTCAGTCCACGCGATATCACACAATGTTTATTTGGTGACGGTGACAGTTGTTTAACAGGCGATTGCGGAGTAAGATCAATCAGAATAAGTGGTAGTCGTGTAGAGAACCGTGGTGACAATGATTGGCTTGCAGACTATTTTGGATTACCAACAGACTTTCAAAGCGAAATAACCTTTAAACCACGTATTGAAAATTATCTTGTAGATTTTAACTGCTATGTTGGACTTGATAATTGGCGCCAAGGAATGTACTTCAGAGTTCATGCTCCCGTTGTTCACACCAAATGGAAATTGAATTATAAAGAAACGGTAAGCGCCCGCGGTGTTGCTGATTATGATGGCGGCTACTTTAGTGATGGAGCCATCAGACGCGATGCACTTTTAGACAGATTTACTGATTATGTTGTTAAGTGTAAGGTCCCTGAATTATCACGTGGACTTATATTAAATAGTTCATGTATTGGTACAACAGCAGGAGAAATTACTGCAGCGAATACAACAGTTTTTGAACCGCTCAAGTGTGCAAAATGGGCAGATGAATGTTGTGACAGCCTTCACGACACAAAATTGTCTGATATTATATGGGCATTTGGTTGGAACATTTGGCAGTGTGATGATTATCATGTTGGATTTAACATTCGTGGTGCAATTCCAACAGGCACTCGACCGAATGGTGAATTTTTCTTCGAGCCAATTATAGGTAACGGTCATCATTGGGAACTGGGTGTTGGTTTCACGACACACTACACATTTTGGAGAGGATGTGACGACAAACGCAGCCTTGGTTTTTATATTGATGCAAACGTAACACATTTATTTGCAGACTATCAGTGCCGCGTCTTCGATCTTAAAGGTCGATGCAATAGTCGATATATGCTTGCATTGAGTTTAGGTGAACCGGTTGAAGATCTTTTCACTCAAGCAACTGCAAATTCTGTACAAGATGGCGCGACTGCGCCCAACAGTCAATTTAAATATCACTTTGCTCCTGTTGCTAACCTTACTAAAGAAAGAGTCAAAGTAAGTGTTGGTGCACAGGTAGACGCAACATTTATGTTTAACTATCAAACTGCTTGTGGTAACTGGTCGTTTGACGTTGGGTACAACATATGGTGGAGAGGGTGTGAAAAATTCCGCTTTGACCAATGTGATCCATGTTCTGAATTGCGTTTAAATCCAAACAAGTGGGCGCTTAAAGGTGACTCACATGTATTTGGATATACCGTACAAAATTTCCCTGCGTGTCCATGTGTTCTTCCAACAGGGGCATCCGGAGTTTGCTCGGGACCACTCGGTGCATTACAAGGGTTTGGAAAAATTATTCCTTTATCCCCATCACAAAAATGTGCGACGGTGCATGAAGGTGCAAACAGTTTTGCTGGACCAAATTCTGACGACGGCGGCATAAATGGCATCCGTCCAACTAGAAATCCGGGTGTTGATAATATGCAATTTGCGCAAGACCAAGCAAATGCTACTGGTGCTGAACAAATTGTAGATCGATATGATCCGACTGCAGATGGCCTACAAACTAAAACATCAAATAACCCAGTGCTTCTGACATGGGACGACGTTGATGTCTGCGGTGCTAAAGTTCAAGGACTATCACACAAAATATTCTTTGGTGTGAACTATGTTTGGGACGATGAATGTGACTGTTGGACACCATATTTCACATTAGGTGCAGAAGCAGAATTCGGTGACAACAAATCTGGTTGTAAAACAAATTGTAATGCTGTGTCCCCAAGCAACTGCGATTTCCAGTCAGGTGATTGCAGCAAATGTGCGCCAAACCAATGGGGTGTTTGGATCAAAGGTGGCATAAGTTTTGACTAAAAACTATAAACAAATTAGTTTTAAAAAAGAGAACTCGATTTTTTTGAGTCCTCTTTTTTTCTTATTCCGTATCAAATTTGTAGTTACGTTCTTTGAAAAAATCGATTAAACCTTTTTTGTTTGCTTGATCTTCCGTATCAAGGTCGGACGATTGTACCCCAGAGAATTTATAATCTTGTATATCTTTAAGATATTTGTATACAGGATTAGTGAGATCTACATCAAGAATGTTTTGTGGCAAATTAAAATGATCAATTAATGCATGTAGTATTTTTGGATCTATTGGTTTTTTGGTAAATGGGTCTATAAATTTCTTTTGTAGTAGAGCAGTTTTAATGAAATAGTCCATGATTGTTTTTCTAAAATATAAGCGACCGTTAAGTTCCATGAGTTGATTTGTTGGAGCATCATCAAATTCTTCATATGTTAATGCATCTTGAGCGTTTCCATCGTCATCTGCTTGCTCTTTTTTAAGCTCTTTTGCTCTTTCTTCTGAAACTAATAAAGGATTTTTTTCTTCTTCTTCCTTTAACAACTGCCGAGCAAATGCCAAGTCCTGTTCAATTTGTCTTAGCTGTCGCAGTAGTTCTGCTTCTGCTTCTTGACGTAGTAAATCTTGAACAAGTTCTTCTTCAACTTCTTCCTTCTCTTTTACTTCTTCTTGCTGTTGTTGCTGTGCAATGTCCTGCTCAGAAAAAACAATTTTAACAACATCAAATCGTTCCTGTAAATCCTGTGCTTCGTTTCCTTTATCGGCATCTTTGAGTTGTTGTACCAATGTTCTGAAGTCATCTTCTTGAGAGATTGATCCCTCGCGTTGTATTTTATTTAATATACGTTGCGCTTGTGCTTGTGCTTGCAGCATGTCAGGATCTGGAACTTCTTCTTCTTCCCGTCTTTTCATTTCTTTTTGCTGCTGTTCTTGCGGCTGTTGTTGAATAGGCAATTGCTCCCATAGTTCTTCAACTTTTATAGGAGCTATGACCTCTTTAACTTGTTTAGTTTCGTTTCTATGTTATCGGCTTGCACATTTTTTCCAGTTTCATACAGTTGTTGTATCAAGCCTCCAAGTGCATTTTCATCAGCTTGGGATATCTTCCCCTCTGATTGAATCTTATTTAAAAGAATCGCTGCTTGTGAGGCAGGATCTTCTATTTTAACCGCAGGTTTTTGTACCGGTGCAGGTTTTTGTACCGGTT
>Ga0114925_10001545_pt1 | contig 11425 bp, 3 predicted proteins | sample SumtaG_2_FD_87287 | JGI IMG/M metagenome (GOLD analysis project Ga0114925, IMG submission 87287) | Deep subsurface microbial communities from Indian Ocean to uncover new lineages of life (NeLLi) - Sumatra_00607 metaG | ecosystem: Environmental > Aquatic > Marine > Oceanic > Sediment | place...
AGATGGATCTCTTGAATTTTCGTTACTTGATATACTTTCACCGACACCGTCTGAACCCGGAGATGGAGCTTATGCTGCAATGTATCGATATTACAAACTTCAGGCAGTGGAAATAGTTGCTGGACAAATTGTTAGAACTAGTGAGCTATCGAATATAGCAATTGGATATAGACCTTTGGACTTACCAGAGTTAGAATAAGTAAAAAAGTTATCTAATTAAAGCTGTTCATAAGATAACTAAAACTCCGAGGAGACTAATGAGTAGAGGTGTAGGTTTTTATAACAAAGATTGGTTTGTAATCAAAGAAGGTAAAGATTTACTTTATGAATCTGTAATTCGAAACCTTATGACTACTCCAGGTGAAAGAGTCATGAGACCAGACTTTGGTGCAGGAATGAGAAACAACGTTTTCGAATTAGTCACACCAGATTTTTTACAAGATTTAGCAATTTCAATACATTCGTCACTCATGAGATATGAATTAAGATTAGTAGTAAAAGAAGTTCAGACTGAATTTGATAGCGATCAAGGAATTATAAGAGTTCGTGTTATTTCTGAACGAGATGACGACCCAGATGAAACAGAAATGATGACTTTTAAATATAACGTTGAAACATAACGGAGTTAAAAAATGGCTATAAAATTACCCGAACTTGCTCCTATCGACTATACTGCATTAGATTTTGACAGTATAGTTAGTTTAGTCGATACATTAATAAAAGAACATCCAGAATATTTTGCGGGAGTTGATGACTTTACTCAAAGTAATGCTGGAAAGTTTGTAATCGATCTTGTGTCATATATAATAGATCTTTTGGCAAACAGAATAGATTGGGTTGCGAATGAGTTAACTTTACCTACAACAACGCAAAAACAAAATGCAATTAATTTATTAAAACTCATTAATTATAGACTTTCATTACCTCAATCTGCAGCCGCAACAATAACAGCTACTATATCTCGATGGGTAAATCCTTTTGTCATTCCGGCTAGATATTCAATTCCCGCAAAAGATCTCGATGGAAACAATATTACATTTGAGCAATTTCAGAAAACCGATGATGGTAAATATATATATGAGGGCGCTGGAAGTAGTTATGAATTTGACACTAGCTTTGAAGTATCTCCTATTTTAAGTCAAAATGACCTTGTATTTTATGAAGGAACTTCTTATCAAGAGTTTTACACTATGTCTGGTGTTAATAATGAAGTTGTTCAACTTCAAAGAATTAAAGTAGAAGAAGGATCTATTAGAGTATGGAAGATTACTAGAGATGCAAATGGAAATGTATTAACTAAAAGAGAGTTGACTGAAACTGATTCATTTATTAGCCCTGAATCACAAGCAGCTTCTGGGTCAGGTCTTCCTCCATATAAGATTCAAACAACAGAAGATGATGGAGCTTACGTAGTATTTGGTGAAACTCCAGTAGTAGAAATATTCTCTCAAACAGGTACCGACGAAATTATGGTATGGTACCGAATAACTAAAGGATCTGTTGGAAACATTACAGCTAATTCTATTAATTACACGACATCAGTCGTAGCTGGTGGCCAGAATGTACAGATTAGTTTTTTGAATACTACATCAGCTAGTGGTGGATCAGAATCTGAAACAATAGAGCATGCAAAGCGCTACGCGCCACTTACAATCACTACGGTTAAGAAAACGGTTAACCCGGACGACTTTGTGATACTTTTGGAGGGCAATGAGAGCATTCTCAACGCTATCGCTTACGGAAAAAGTAATGAGCCAAATGAAATATATACTGAATATGGTTATAGAATACCCCCATATGAAACATGGATCTATACTGTTTACGATAAAACGGGGTGGGAAAATTTCTCTACTTACTCATATCTTATGGAGATGAGAGTTGGAAGGCCTTATGCTTTGTATGGATTGCAAGACACAGAGCATATCAAGTTCGATGGTGAAAATGATAAAATACTTGCAAAATTAAAATATTATGCTCTTGATAATGATTCAGCTAATATTATGGTTACTGACAATATTAATAGTACCGTATATATTGCGGGTGATGATTATGTAATCGATCTAGAAGGTAGAATGATAAGTAGGATTAATGGTGGTGCTATTACTAATTTAGATGTAGTAATTGTTCAATATTATCAAGATCAAAACATGAATGAAGATTATGTCTTGATCAATTTTGCTACAGGTGATACTCAGGACATTCCGCGATCACCAATATACACTGGAATAAGAACTTCTGCAATCATGTCAAATCTATCAGTTGATCTAACTGAAAATACGCTTTCATTTAATGATTTTGATTGGCCGAACGGCGATTATTATATAGACTATGAAAATAATCAAATTGTAATGAATCCGGTGTACCCCTATTTAGATTCAAGAATAAGTTTTGGGGCTACACAGAATTTATTATCAGCTGTCAACAATGAATTTATCATAAGCTTTGAGGGATTAAATAACACTATTTTAAATGCTGACCATGATTTTCCTATTTCAACATTTAATGGATGGGCTAATGTAGGAAATGGACTCAGCATTAGTTATGTAAGCACAACTTACTCATTTAAAGTAGCTATTGATGGTAGCGGCAGCTTTAGGCAATATTTATTTACGATGTCTTCAGGCGGTATTTGGAGTACATCTGATCTTGCAAAAGAGATTTGGGAAAATGCAATAGAAGAAGGTACTTCAGATCCATTTATAAACAGTGGTCTTGTAGTATTTGCCGACTCTATCACATTTCCTTCATCTCCAATATTGACATTCATGTCAACAACAGAGGGAGTTACATCAAGTGTTGAACTTACCAATGGCGCTTCATATACTGATCTATTCAGTATATCAGCTAATCTTAACTTAGCAATAAACTATGAAACTGGTACTGGTGAAGATATTGACATTATTGAATTAGCAGCAAGATGCAGAGCAAAGTTAGCTAGTCTTAACTTGTGTTATGGATTTGCTGGTCAAGATCTTCCTTCTATATATGAAGAAAAACCAGAGATCTTATCGAAAGCAAACATGACTAGCCTTTCAACTTTCTCAATGACTGTTAGTATCAATGACACATTGACTATTGCTTTAACAGGAACTGGTGGTGCTACATATGATGGCTCGACACAAATCACTTTTAATACAGTAGTAGCAAACAGCCCATACGATCTAACAATATGGCAAGAAATTCTCGATCTAATTCAAGATATGCAAATAGATATAGATAGTGTTAATGGATATGACCAACAGGATATAGTAAAAGTATTTTATGTACGACAAAATACTGGAGTACGAATAGGATTTAGACAAATAGATACAGGTTCTAGCTCAATAATAGATGCTTCTATTATAATGGAAGATGATACTGCAAGACAACTATTTCAATTCTCGATAGATCAATCATCTTTAGATGGCAATTTAGTAGAAGCAAAAGTAAGTCCGAATTCAGATATGGTAACCGAGTTCTTGTTAAGAATAGAGCTTAGGGGAGCTCTTGGATCAGATGCTTTTATTCAAGCAAAAGCAAATAATGCTCTTCATAATAATACTCTTATGTTTCTCGGATTCAGTGACGATCAATCTAAAAGAGGAACTCAAATATTGCAAAGAACATTAATTAGTCAGAAAAACTTAATTGGTGATGCTTCACTAGTATATACATTCTATGATTCTGGTGTTGATCAAAACAATAGACTCAATCTCAATATCACCAGTCCACTTACTGGATTAGGTGGGGATGGAAATTATGTAATTGTCGTTCCAGCTGGAACATATAATATTTCTCAATTAGTTATAGCTATTAATACGGCATTCCAAACCTCTAATTTCTCTGGAACGTTTTATGATTTATCAGACTTTATGATATGTGAAAAACAAGAAGGTGCACAAAAGATCAGAATAAGAATGACTGATTATGATACTACTGCAACTGATCTACCAAATGTTGAAATTACTGACGATGACGATACGGCTATAAATACAAAATGTACCGATATACTCGGTTTTTACCTCAATCAGAGTATGAACGCTTATTCTACTATAATACTTTCTTACGCAGGAGATTGGAATAGTGATTACAAATCAGATAATTCTGAATCTACTTCTATAATTAAATATTTAAAAGATAAGAGACTTATTAGCCAAGACTATATAATAAAAGATCCAATCTTCACAACATTCGACTTCAAAGCAACAGTAGTAGTAGCTAAAGGATTTGATCGAGAGTTAGTGAAAGAACAAATTGATAATAATATTTTCTCTGGCTTTAGAATTGACTCAAGAGAATTTGCACAACCAGTTGCTTCATCAAATATACTTAAAGAGATAAGTTCAGTTGAAGGAGTAGAATATACAACAATCAAATATTTCGGAAAGGATTATCAGCTTTATGAAGAATATTCTAACAGATCAAAAAGAGCATCAATTAAATCTATAGACGATAAAAAAGCAGAAGTTGTTGTTTTAAGATGGAATCCAAAATCTGCTTTCAAAATTACTTTAGATGGATGTACTGTTAACGGTGTTAATTATGATGGTGAATATTTAGTAACTATTGGAAACAGTTGGGATGATAGAGATTATGATTCACTACTAAATGCTATAATTTTTGGATCTTCTGGAACTGGTGGATTAGCTCAAGCAATACCACTTACTCTTGGAAAAAATGTAACGACTTTAGATGCAGCAATTAATGTAATACATTATAATGGAGTTTTTGAATTTTATACTAAAAATGAAGGACCATCAGTTTATATCAAAATAGAATCTCCAGAAAATTTATTATTAAATGGATATCAAAACTTCGCTACTTCTGGCGATTTAGAAGATATTGAGTATGCTTCGTCTACGACATATTTTTTCACAGTAAATATTGATGGCGGTGGGGCTATTGAGTATGAGATAATAAGTCCGGCTGTTGGAGTTTGGTTACTTTCCGATATAGCAGCGCAAATAGATACTGTCTTACCATCAACTGCGTTAGCTGGCATAGATGAAACTGGTTTTATTAGAATCACATCGTTATTAGGTGGAGCACAGTCAAATATTTTAATAGGAACTGATGTTGTAGATGATGACTTACTAAATCTTCTAGGGGGTACCAAACCACAAGTAGATGGAAGTAGTGGTTATGTAAATTGTATAACTAACTTAGATGAAGGTACTTTGAACTTAATTGAAGATATCGGCGAAAACTCTACATTATTTACTGAATCATATGGATTAGAAAATACAACGAATGAGTCAATTGATTTTCATAACTACAAATCTACATTAGAATCAGGCTATAACGAAATCTTGTCAGTTAGTGACAATTTCTATATCGAAGGTAGTACAGAAGTAGAAAGCCAAAAGCACGGAATTATCATAACTTATGAAGAGGTTTAAAGACTGAGTAGTGGCATTCCAAGATCCAAGAACAATAATTGCGGAGATACTTCGTAACAATCAAACACTTCAAAAATTATATGAAGAGTTCGGAGTAGACTTTGAGCAGACTCAAAGTGAACTTATCAAAGATGTGCTCTTATCAGATGACGACCTTATTCAAGCAAATACAGTTTATACATTGGCAGAGAATCCAAATAGTAATTCAGATATTGCTCTAATCAATGAAAATATATCAACAGTTTATGGTTTGTATCCGGGCTCTATAGGTTCACCTCACGAGGATCATTACAGAAATTATCCTTCTTCGCGGCGAACGTCATATATATATTTCTTAAAATGGCTTTATTATACATACAAATATTATAATGAAGAACAATTCTTTTTTAACAACATGTTGAATAGATTTGTTCCAGATTATGATGGTCAAGTAATAAGTTCAACTACTCATCTAAAAGTATATTTTGATGGTTTAGGGATCTTACTTGACACATTAGATCAAAAAATCGAGGATATGTATACCCTTGGAAATGTCGATATAGTTGATGAAGCATATCTTCAATATCTTGCTCAACTTCTTGGTTACCAAAAAGAAGATTTTTCTATCCAGAATATTTCTTTTAGAGAATTGATTAAAAACTTAGTAGGTATATACCAAACAAAAGGTACTGAGTATTCATTTGAATTATTTTTCAAATTGCTTGGTTTCGATGCGGAAGTAAGAGAATACTACTGGGACAGAGATGCTCAAAACCCAGAACAGTTTGGGTCTATAGCTAACACCGATTTTTTATGGTATTTAACTACACAAGATCCTCGGCTAAGAACTAAAGAACAATTAAACAATCCTGCTCAAGCACAACCAATACAACCAATAAATACTGCTGATTGGGTATTACCTAAAGACTTAAGAGATTTCCAGGTACTGCAATCTGATTATTCAATTGAAGAAATACTTGGATACAAAAATTCTGATTTAGACTTGGAAGATCGTTTTACATATTTCAAAACAAACTTTATTCAATTCAGATTAATACAGTTCTATACAAAACAAGACTTGACAGCTAAAGATACTGAAACGATTTTGAAGTATGTGAAGTTCTTGACTCCTATTTATATATCATCATTCGTTGAAGTTGCCACTACTCCTTATCAAGACTTCTTTGAACTTGAAAATCCAGAAGCTTCTTCAATTGTATTTGGTGGTGATCCTGGAATTCCTGCATGGGTTGATATACTTTTACCATTCATCTTTATTACAATCAAAGATTATATCCCTTTTAGTCTTTCTCCAGCTTCTGAAGAAGCAGTAGTAATTGCAAACTATAGTTGGAGTGATGATGATTCTAGTGGTACTTCTGATGATGCATTACCTATAATTTTTGGAGATCCAGCGATAAGTATTGAATTAGAGGGAACTGTCTTTTTAACATCTTCGAAAGATCTATCTACAGAAAAATATATTGGAATTAAGATAGATAAGGGTAGAGGGAATAAGATTGCTATACAAGGAAATACAATCCAGACTTATGATCAACTCTTAACTAAATTGAATTCTTCATTTATCGTTAATGGTATAACGGCAACAGCGATTCAAGTTGGATTTGCACCTAATTTTGATATTAGGATTTATTCAGATGCATTTGGTACTACATCAAAAATATTTTTGGCAAGTGGTTTACAGAATGACTTATTTTCTAATTTAAGTGCAACGCTTCCTGCTCCAATTGATGGAATCCAATCTCAGAAAGGATATCAAGATTTTGGAATTTCTTATGCACTCGGGATAGACCTTACTGGTCTTAGTGCGTCATTAACATATAACTTTTATATTAATGTAGATATTGTAGATTTTATTGAAGTTGATTGTTCTGGCCCAATTCCAAACTTAACCGATGCAACTGATATAGTAAATGCCGTAAACAATCATTACGAAGAAGATATTATTTCTAGTTTTGTAACTTCTACTACTCCTGAATATTTATCTTCTAATTCTACAACAAGTGGAAAGATTCTAATTGGATATAGAGATACAAGTACAAGTAATGGCCGTTTAGTTTATATGAATTCTTCTGGTACAGTATACAGGAGTGGAATTAATTTTACATTATATGATTGTAGAAATATAGCTATCGCTTGTAGTGAAAACGAATCTGTAGATAGAAATTTTGTAGCATTTTATGATATAATAAATGACTTCGCTAAATGGACAGTATTTGATAATGAAGGTGTAAAGATCATTATTGCACAAGAGTTAGAGGCATCAGCATCAGGTGTAGGAGAAATAGTAGCAACTACTCTTTCTAATAATAAAATTGCTGTAGCCTACACAACAACATCTCCAGTGGGTGCTGTAATAAAGACATTCGATCTTACGGGGCCGACTGAAGTAGATTCATTAATTTGGACAACTGGTGGAATAACAAATATCGCCATAGAAGCTTTGGGAGATAATTTAGTAGTTGGTGGAAGTACTGGAACAGGTGGAATTATAGTATATCTTGAAGAAGATTTAACTCCTTCAATAGGTGGCACATTAGCTGCATCTACCAAAACATTCACAACTCATCAATCGATAGCTGATGTTAATTTTATAGAAACTGTAAATACAGAAATACTAATAGCATTTAGAAGTATACTAGATGATATTGGTGGTTCTGATGAAACTGGGTATCTAACTGTATATGATGATACTGGATCTCTGGTTACCTCACAAACACAGTTTACAAATGACGATCTAGATCTAGTCACTTCTTCTAAAACGTCTAACGGTAATATTTTTATATTGTATTCAAAACAATCAAATGGTATTGCTTATTTTCAAATATTTTCTCTTACAGGTACAATTTACAAAAAAGAGCAAAAATTTTATAGTAGCACAGCTTTTACTGAAATCTCATTATCATTAGATGATACTGGATCTATCGTAGCTAGTATTTCTATCTCAAATAGAGGTTATTTCACAGTATGGTATCATCTTGGGGATATTTCTTCTATATCATTAAATAGTAGATTAGTTATTCAATCACAAGAGGCTGGTAACACATGGGATGATACAGTAGATAATTACGCAGATACTTCTGATCAAGGTCACCTTTTTGAAATAGATGGTGATACTTATGAATTTGACAATTTTGCTGAATATCATAGAGGGTTTGGAATTGATTTTACAGATGAGAGAAATAAATTCAACACATTCTTTAGTAGTAGCCCGAATGATGACTTAATTCCTCTTATCCAAGATGTATTAACATTTGTATTTACACTTTTGGTTGGAAGTAATGAATTTCCTTCAGAGAATGTAGAGAAGGCAGGTTTCTATATTAAAAGAAATGGATATATAAGTAGAAATCGTAATTTCGAGGTTCAAGGCAATATAGAAAAAGGTTATTATACAAGGCATTTAGATTTCAGTGAAGATATACGTCAGGATACTTATAATAGAGTTAAGAGAGAAGTAGATTGGCCTCAGTGGAATCGGGAAAATATCGCTAATGATGATTGGTCATCTTGGGCAATGGCGATTGATTATTTTCAACCAAGTATAGAGTGGCCTTTTGTAGTGATGAGGGGCGGTATGGTATTCGGTGGAACTTATGAAGGGGGTCAGTATTTCGATTTCACAGCGCCTGTTCCAATCGGGGGCGCAATATTCGCAGGCACTGGATATCCTTATGGACCATTCTCTGAATATGTTGCTCCTATCTCATTTGGTTCTATCTACACAGCAGGCACTGGACCATATGAAGCATTCTATATTTGGCTTGTACCAGAACCAACTGGTAAAATTCAGACATCTGGAATAGCTAGTACTTTGTTTGCATTCGATTACTTCTATACAATGTTTGGCGGTATGATATTATCAGCAGCAGATATCACAGCTGATGAACTCGGATATATTCCATTAGCAACAGGCGGAGCAGTACTTGGTGGATCTGCTATTTACGCCTTAGGTAATGTATATATTGCTTCTGGCGGAACAACTCTGTCTGGAGTAGTAACAGCTGATGAACTCAGTTATGTATACAATGGTGGTGGATTCATGACACTATTAGGAGTAACTGATACAGAATATGCAATAGAGTACACACCAATTGGTGGCATGACATTGTCTGGAGCAGCACTATTTGAGATTGAAGTTATCACAGAAATGAGTGGTGGTATAGTAACTGGTGGAACAATAGACTTTGAATTCTCAATTGAAAGAACAATGGAAGGTGGAATAGTATTATCTGGTACAGCTGAAACTGGTATAGAATTTGAATTTAATGGATCTGGCGCAATGACACTTAATGGAGTAACTGATATTACAGTTGAATATGTAAGAGATATGAGCGGTGGAGTAATTATACAAGGATCTGGAGCATATCAGGAGGCAGGACTATAATGATATCTTCTGATCCTTCTGGATTACAAATAATTACTACCTATTACTTTAAGGTTAATTCTGTAGAGTATAACATTTTGACAGGAGATCCTGCGCCCTCTTTCCAAGAAGTTGTTGATCTTATGGACGTTGCTTTAGATTCAGCTGGATTTTCTGCTGTAATAATTTTCGATGACTTGGGTGACGATATAAGAATTATAAATGAAGGTGATAGAGGTTGGGATTCTGAAATAGATCTAGAATTTGGTACTTCGGGTCCTAATCTCTGGATAAACTTAATTGGTTTTATTGGTTTTGACCCTGCAGTTCCAGGGAGAGGAGCTTTTTCGCTTAATGTAAATGCTTTAGTTGAAGATGGTGGAAAAATACAAATAGATGGAACTGCAATATATTCATTCATTAATGAACCTCCTATTGGGTCTATCATCATAAGTGGAATTTCACTTCCTGTTATAATAGATATAATAGGGACTCAAGCTTTTGGTGAATTATTAACTAGTGGGACTGGTTATTATCAGATTGGTTATGTGTGGCTTCCAGGTGGTATCCAAGATGATATAGAAGTTGGTACACTTGGTGATATTGTATACGGTGACAATTGGTACATGAGTGCTAATCCTGAAAGTGGAATCAGGATTAAGATGAGCGGTGCTGCAGAATATGAATTAGAAATAATAGCTATTGTTGAAGATGGTGGAAAAGTAGTAATAAGTGGAACAGCTATAACAATAGTAGACAAGTTTATGACCCCAGAGGGTGGCATAACAATAAGTGGATCAGTTGCTGTAGATGAATTCATTCTATCATTTGACGGATCCGGTGTTGCTACATTTGCTGGTGCAAGCATTACCACTCATACAAACAAATATATTTGGGATGTCTCGGGTGGTGCCGTATTCGCTGGCAGTGGAGACGTTGCAATAGAATACACATATAACGGTTTATGGTTCGGCGACAATTATTATCCATTCGACGAGAGAACTGGTATAACAGTCAATGATATGTTCGCCGGAGCTAACGATATTACTCTAAGTGCTGGCGATCTTTGGACTGAAGATGCAGTATTCATTTCAGCAGCAGAATTTGGGAAAGGTGATTGGTCTACTTTAGGTGTAGACATAAATCCTCAAGCAGTAAGTTTCTGGCATAAGAGAAAGACAATTGATCAAGAAATTAAGTGGATTCAAAGAACTAGTTCATTTGGAACAATTGTTATTAATAGTATTGCTCATAACGGTTCTAATTTGTGGGTTGCTGTAGCTGCGGCCGGCAAATTAGCTACTTCGTCTAATGGAATAGATTGGACCCAGCAAACAAGTTCATTTGGAACAACGATTATTAATCGCGTCACTTATAACAATTCTAATTTATGGGTAGCCGTAGGAAGCCTTGGTCAATTGGCTACTTCTCCTAACGGAATAGATTGGACTCAACAAACAAGTTCATTTGGGACAGATACTATTTACGGTATTGCTCATAATGGTTCTAATTTATGGGTAGCTGTAGGTAATAGCGGCAAATTAGCTACTTCGTCTAATGGAATAGATTGGACTCAACAAACTAGTTCTTTCGGAACTACTAAAATACGTGGTATTGCTCATAACGGTTCTAATTTATGGATTGCTGTAGGTAATAGCGGCAAATTAGCTACTTCGCTTAA
>Ga0114925_10001546_pt1 | contig 11423 bp, 9 predicted proteins | sample SumtaG_2_FD_87287 | JGI IMG/M metagenome (GOLD analysis project Ga0114925, IMG submission 87287) | Deep subsurface microbial communities from Indian Ocean to uncover new lineages of life (NeLLi) - Sumatra_00607 metaG | ecosystem: Environmental > Aquatic > Marine > Oceanic > Sediment | place...
TATGATAAAAGGACTTAACATAAAAATAGTAATAAAAAAATAGAGAACTATAAGAAACTCTAAGGCAAACTTTGGCCTCCAGTTAGGATCCTCAACGAAAGTAATTCCTCCAGGTATATTTAAACAAAAAATAAGTGAAAATGTATATAAAATTATATATGAAGCCCACTTTCTTAATAAATTCTCCTTACCAGCTTGAAGGAGATTTATATTAAATAAAACTAGAAAAATAGGAGAAAGCAGTACAACATAAGCGGCAATAATATATATGATTGACACCAATAACTCATTATCTAGAGGTGGATAAACAGCATTAAGAATAAACCCAATAGAAAGAGAAAAATAAAAACCACTCAATGTTAATGTTAATCTGTTTCTATTTCTCTTTAAGATTTTGTACGCTATAATTAAAAAGATACCACTAAATATTAATTGCGTAAGATATATAGTTAATATTCTAGCAAAATCATTTCCTTGTAATAACATTTTAATGTCGTATAATTAATGTTTTACAATCTAAATATAGTATTCTAATTTAGTGAAATATATTAATTTTTATCAATCAGAAGATAATTTGATGTTTTATCGAGATATATTAAGATTTTTTTTCTTAGAAATTTTTAACCTTTGAAAAAATTTGTTTTTGTATAAGCATTAAAATTTAAAACTTTAAGAAGTTTTGAAGCTTCTGGGATTAATTTTAGGTTATTATTGATATTTCCTTTATAATAGTTAAAAACTATATTATCTTCAAAAGTATTTTTATTCTTTTTATAATCCCAACTAAAAATGTAACCCCTGGGCTTAAAGCCAGCTTTAAAAAAGATTTTTTGATGTAATGGTTCGAATGATGAGACAAAACATTCAAAATATCTAACATCAGAATTCTCTATTAATTTTTTAATTTGTTTAATGAACACATGTAATTCTTCTAGATTCTTAACTTTATACTTTGTTTTTTCTATGGATTTAGTATACGGATTATAGATGAATTTAAAGTAGGAATCTGAGTTTTTATATAATAAAATCATTGCTTTAAAACCGAATCTATCTTCATCAATTTTTTTATATAAATTCCTTTCTATTTTTTTCATTTTAAGCTCATCGAAAGATATCCTTGGATTTTCTACTTTCGGGGACCCTAAATGAAATCTGCTATTGGAATAATTATAACAACCTAATGCTTGACGAATAATTTTCGGTTTTTTCTTATCATGATATTTATCCAAAGCATTTTTATCATAGATAATGTGCATGAAATCCGATTCAATGTTATTAAAAAACACATCTTTATTCGGAAAAAATGCGATGGGTTTTAATCCACATAGAGAAGTTAATAGTTGAGGAATACTATCATATGTACGTACATCTGCGTACCATACTAAAATTTTATCTTTATTTACTTTCCATGCGTATAAAATACAACCAATAAAAGCTTTCAAAATATTAATAATTTTTTGATATTTTCTCTTTATTGCAAATCCATATAGTAACCCCCGTTTCTTCTCAAATTCCATATGAGCAGCAAAACAACCAACTACTTCATTTGAATTTACCTTGAATAAGAACCAATGATAATTGGAATCCATTATCATATTTTTTATTTCTTGAACATCTTCCATTTGTTTATAAGGATATGTACCTTCGTACACATCTTTAAAAATTTGGGTTATAACTTCAGCATCAGTTGGTTTTGCTAAATGAATAATAGGACAAATTCTTTGATTATCTCGATTTAAATCTAATTCAAAATCAAGGTTTAGTATATTTTTGTAATCTGAACTAAAACTTCCATCATAAAGATCTAAAAATTCATCCAGTGTTATAATTGGTTTTAATATTAGTTTACTTATCTGCATTTTTATTATTTATTTAATCTTATTATGTTAAAAGATTTTAAAAAAATGGACCATGCTTAATATAGGATTGAACTAATGTATGACGTAAAAATTGGATTTTAGTATTATTTGGATTTAACCGTCCTGCAATTGCGATAGCTTTTTTAGCCATTTCAATATTACCTTTATCAAGATAAGTGATTGTTAATAATCCCCATGCTTCCTCTTTAGAGGAATTATATTCTGTTGCTGCTATAAAGCAATCAATAGCTTTATCTAATTCTCCTAAGCGTCGTCTTGCTATACCAAGGAGAAGCCAGGCTTCGTCATTTGTAGGTTCAGTTAAAACGATTTTACTCAGAAATTTCTCTGCTTTAACATTTTTTTTTTCGTCTAAATATTCTGTAGCTTTATCGATTTGCTTATCTAATATAGGTTTATTTATCTGCATAATATCACTTTCTTAAAAATATAATACTATTAATTTAATTATATCAGATTCACATATTTATAGATTTAACTTTTTTTAAATGTTTCCAATTTAGTTAAATTTTTTCCCAGAAAAATAAAAGATTGAGAAGTATATAAAGGAAAAAAACATCCACATACTTGTATTATTAATTTTAAGATAAATTAATTTGTGTGTAAAAATTATTATCATTAGAAGTAAAAAACTAAGATGAAATTAATCAAAACTTCTTTTAACTTTTACATCATAGAAAAAATAGTGAAATCTAAAATGATATTTAATAAGATTTATCACTCAAAATCCTTGAGAAATCTATATTAACTTATGAAATTTCTGGATGCTTTTTCTCAATATTGTTTAAAGTATAAACTAATTCAGTAAGTAATTTTTCATTAGGATAAGCGTTTATCATTTCGCTTAAAATATTTAGAATTTGATTAGCAAGAGATTTTTCTTGTTCGGTAAGTATAGATTTGCCATTGAATAACAAATCGAATTCCTCTTCAAACCATAGTAAATCTCTTCTAAATTCGCTCTTTAATATTTTATGATAGTCATAACTTAAAGTCATACGTCTCCTCAAACGTATATAAATTCAAATAACCTAACATAATAATTAAAGTACCCATTTAAAAATTTATGCACTTTATTGGTTTTTCAAGAAAGTAATTTGAAAAAAAAGAATTTAATATAGAATAGTTAAATTACGTCGGATTTATTAACAATTTTCCTTTAAGATTATAATTAAACATGATAAAATGTTTTGATTAATTTATACAATCTTTTAATCAGAATAACCATTAGAAAGGAAAATTCGGATTTACTTTAAATAGATCTTTACCATGAATAATATTTTTTAGTTCGATTATAATTCTGTTTACATCATTATTTCCTTCTATTTTTGAGTTATAGATCTGAGAAAATTCTTCTCGAGAATGTCTACTATTCTGAATTTCAAATGAGGTGATTGAATAATTTTCTTTTTTATGAGAGCCTGAAAGCACAAAGAGACGAGGATATTTTCTTTTCGGATAGGGCTTTTTTTCTCTTAACGTTATTTTAAATACATCATCAGTATCTTTAACATCTTCTAAAGATATATTTTTCCACTTTTCAATTTTCTTAATAAGATTTCTAAATTCACTATTAATTTCTTGTTTTCTAGTAAATATACCCATTTGTCTCCTCAAAAACCAATATAAACCAAAAATGTTTATGGTCTACCATAAATAATAAAGTTCATATTTAAAAACCTATTTTAAATTACAATTTTTCGAAATAGTAATGCGAAAAAAAGGAAATTCGATAGGTTTATTATAGTAGTAGATAAGATATTAGTATTCAATTTCTTGTTCGTGGAATAGAAAAATAAAATGTACTTCCCTTATTTCTTCCCTCTGATTCAACCCAAATTTTTCCGCCATGTAATTCTATAATTTTCTTTGATATATATAATCCAAGTCCAGTCCCTTGTATCTCCACATCCCATCCTTGTCCGTATCTTTCGATTTTACCAAATTGTTTAAACAATTGACCTTTTTCTTCTTCAGTAAGTCCAATTCCACTATCTTTAACAGAAATTATAAAAAAATTATCTTGTATTTCAGATTTAATAGTTATATTTCCACCAGGGGGTGTATATTTTATGGCGTTTATTAACAAATTTGAAATTACCTCATGAATCCTTTCTTTATCAAATTCTGCTTTTAGCTTGTCATGCAAAATAAAGGATAAAGCTTGATTTCTTAATTTGGCTAAACCTTGTAGCTCTTTTATTGAATATTTAATTAAGAAATTCAAATCTTCTTCAGTAATATTTAATTGTAATTGACCTTGGTCTAGCTTTGAGCCTTGTAAAAGTAGATTAATAATTTTTTCTAATCGTCCACTTCCGTCTTTGATTTCTTCTAAAACTGTAATAACTTCAGTATCAAATTTAGATTTGTGTAGTGTTAATAAAAGTTCAGTAAATCCTTTAATTGAAATTAATGGGGTTTTCAATTCATGCGAAGTTCTTGATAATAACTCTGTTTTTAATTTATTTATTTCATTTAACATGATATTTTGTGCCTCTAAGTCTTGTTGTACTTGCCATCGTTTCTGTTCAATTTCAATAGCATCGGAGATTAAAAATAACACTAATTTATCTTGATTAGTTATTATCGGATTGTTTTTATAGAATATGCAAACCCCACTATTAAATTGATTTTGAGAAGGAATTAATTTTCCATAACATCCTATTAAATTAGTATTTTCAATAAATTGATCAATTTTAGCATATTTAGTTTCATTTATATTAAAAAATGTTTGAGGAAAATCATGGCTTTCATGAAATAATTCACTCACAAAAAGTTTGTCAAAAAAATCATCAGGATCGTAATTAAATACTCTTTTATCTGACGTAATTATCTGATACTGTTCTTTTTCATTATAAATACTTTTGTGTACATATAAGATAAGATCCCCGCTTAACAATTTATTACAAGTTTTTAATAATAATTGGATATTCTTTTGGATCTTTGTTGTAAAACTTAAGAAATTAATATTTAATTCATAAATTAATTCTTCATACATCTTCTTTTCAGTAACATCTTCCACCCATAATCTAAAACTAATTAATTCCCCTTTTTCGTTATAATGGTTAACTTTTTTTCCAGAAAGCCATTTTTCTTTTCCTTCTTTATGAATTATCCTAAATTCTAATTCTCTATCTTCCATTGATTTGAAAAATTTATTGATATCATCAGGATGGATGATATTAACCATCATTTCTTCATTTTTCAATTCATCATGCTCATAACCAAATATATTCAATAATCTTGGATTAATATAGGAGATATCTTTATTTACTAAATTAACTTCCATTACTCCTACTGAGGAAGTATTTAATAAATCTCTATATTTTTCCTCTGATTCTCTTAATTTTTCTTCTGCTTCTTTTTTTTTAGTAATATCCTGAACAATAGCTTGGAAAAAGGTTTTATCTCCGAAATCTAATAAAGTTATTTGTGTATTAACCCACATTGAAGTGCCATCTTTTTTAAAAACTTGAAATTCAGTAGGTTCTACTTTCTCTCCTTTATATATTCGCCCTAATTTTTTATTTAGAATTGTATATATTTCTGATGGATGAAGAGGTAAATGTATATAGGATTTTCCTATAAATTCTTCCTTACTATATCCAAATAATTTTTCTGTAGTAGAATTATATTCAATGATTTCACCTTTTAGATCAAAAAGAATAATAGAATAGGGAGAAGATTCGATTAAATGACGATATTTTTCTTCAGACTCTTTTAGTTTTTGCTCTGATAATTGCCTTTCAGTTATATCTTCAAGAGTGACTAAAATTCCAGCAACTTTATCTTCTGAATCGTAGAGGGGTATCCTATTTGTATCAACCCAAATCAATTCTCCATTATCTAATACCCAAGATTCAACTTTATGAAATTCAGGTTTTCTTGTCTCCATAACAATAGTTTCATGCTTCTTAAGTTGATTTACTTTATCTTCATTAGAGAAAATGTCAATATCAGTTTTACCTATTATATCTTCAGCTTGTTCAATATTTACAAGTTTAGTAAAATTATGATTACAGCCTAAATACACAGAATTAATGTCTTTCCAATAAATATACTGAGGTATATTTTCCATAACCATCTGTAGCATTTCATAAGAGCTCCGTAATGCTTCTTCATATTTTTTCGGATTGATTAATTTCCAAAAACGAATTTCTGGAATCGTTGTAGTCAGTTTTTGGAATCTTTCCTCGTTCTCATGTAATTTTTCTTCCAAATCTTTAATCTTAGAAATATTTTTTAAAACAACTAATAATTTTTTTTGATGATTTTCATCTTTAATTTTTTTTACTTTTATTTCAAACCATATATGTTTGTTGTTTTTATGCTTAACCCTAATTTCTTGTGAGTGGTCTTCAGATTCAGTTCCTCTCTTTAAAACCTTAATTACTTTCTTTATATCATCAGGATGTAAAATTCTCAAAATTGATTTGCCAATTAAATCTTTATTTGAATATCCCAGCATATTTTGATAATTATGCTCATTAATGAAATCAAATTTGAATTCATTATCTATTTCCACAACACATATTAAATCATTGAGGTATTCAAGATAGGTCTGCGGCTTATAATCGCTCAACGTCTTAATTTTAAACCTAATATATAGTGTTTGAAAATCTATTCCTTTTTATAAATGTAAAAAAAATTTTTAAATATATATATTCGCTTATTTAACACTTACGTAACAAATAAATATACAAAAAATCTAGTTTGTAAATATGAAACTAAGTAGTGATGATTTTAAAAATAATGAAATGTTGGATAAGAAATTTTCATTTAGAGCTGATAATATATCTCCGCACTTAAAATGGGAAGATACTCCTGGAAATGCTAAGAGCTTTGCTATTTCTTGTAATGATCCTGATGCACCTGTAGGTGATTGGATTCATTGGTTAGTACATGATATTCCTGTCAATGTAGAAGAGATACCTCAAGGTGGACCTGTTCCTGGAATTGAAATTGAAAATGATTACAGACAAAAAGGCTATGGTGGCCCCGCCCCACCTTCAGGTACACATAGATATTTCTTTAGAGTCTATGCGCTTGACATTGAGAAATTAGAGGGAGTCACTAAAAATAATTTTATGGAGAAAGTTAAAGAGCATACAATTGAATCTGCAGAAATTATTGGATTATATAAATCTAAGTGAAGTAATAGGTTTTGTTCAGATTTAATATTTTCTTAATTGGTTAACGGCTTTAGTTATATCTTCAAAATTATTATAATAATTAAATGCAAATCTTAAAAGTGTGCTTCTAGAGAAATGTGGATATTTTTTTAAAGTCACATATATATTGTTTTTTACTAAATGTTCATAAATTATTTCTGCTTTCTCATGTTCAAGAGTTATAATTCCGGATCTGAATTCAATTTCAAGAGGGGTAATTATTCTATAACTTAAATTTTTTATTTCATCTAAAAATTTGGTTGTTAATAATATTATTCTCTCTTGTATTTTTTTAACCCCATTTTGAATATTCCCATTTCCTATTTTATTTTTAATTAAGTCTAATCCCCCTTTTAATGATAGTAGTGCAGCAAAATTGGGACACCCTCCAAAAGCATCCATATATCGTGTTTTATTTAGAACTCTCATATTTTCATTATCGAGTGAATATGGATCCTCAACACTCAACCAACTTGAAAAAGGGATCCCCTTTTCTTTAATCAGTTTTTCATTTATATATAAAATTCCTGCCCCATAACCACATGCTGCCCATTTTACAGCATTACTAACAATTATATCAATATTTTGTTTTATAACATCAATTTCAAAAGAAAAAAAAGATTGCGTAGCATTAATTATATTAATAAGTCTATGTTCCTTACAAAAATCTCCTAATTCATTAAGATTTTGTTTAAAACCGGTAAGAGATTGAACATGACTATGAATTATATATTTAGTATTTTTAGTAATCATCTTTTTAATATCTTCTATTAAATATTTATTATTCCATGGATGAATTTTTTTACAAGTAAAACCTAATCGTCTGAAGATATGAATTGAAGCAGGAAATTCAATAGAGGGATATAAAATCTCGCCTTTTTCTAATAGGCGCGCAATAACATTCATACCAGAAGATGTGTTAGTTAAAAGTGCTATTTCTTCAGGTTCAGCATTAATATAATGGGCAATATTCTCTCTTGCTAAATCAATCTCATCCATAAAATCATCAAAATGAATATCTCCATAACTTAACATATCATTAAAATAAGCAATTCCCTTCTCGTAAGCACTTTTACTTATTGGAGATGCTGAAGCAGCCATAATATATACTAAATTTTTAAGTGCTGGAAACTGATCATGACGAATTTCTTCCCAATCGACAGACATATTATTTCATAATTAAGGCTTATTTATTAAATAAATGATCTGGTTTAGTATATGATAGAATTCAATTTAATCTTGTAGAAATTTATGATTTATAACCGTTAAATATTTGAAATCAATAGGGTTAATTCTTTTTATGGATTTGAAATTTGTGGAGTAGTTAAAATTTCAAGAATCTTTTCCCAATATATTTCTATATTCCAATTTATTTTGCTCTTTAAATTTTCAGAAATTTCTTTAAATATTTCTTTAATTCTTAAGGATTCAAGATAATTTATCTCTGGAGCAATTAAAGATAGCATATACTGTCTTTCGCCATACCTCTCACCCTCTTTTGGGAAAGAATTAAAAAAGACATAACCTTTATTTTTAATATTTTCAATGTTTAGTAAAATTCCTTGTCCTTTAGTTATGTTATCATGCCCATAAATCGAAGTTGCCGCATGAAATAGTTGAATTCCTAAGTCTTTAATTGCCACTGGAAAATCTTTTTCTTTGGGATAGAAATCCTTTAACACAGGACCAAATTTATCATCCCATTCTACTAAAAATAAACAAACTAATTTTTTTTGTTCTTTAGAAATTGATGGTGTGAAATCAATTTTTAAAGAATCAAGGAATTCATTAATTTTCTTATTGATTTTCTTTGCGTCTTTATTTCTTAAAATTTTTCCAGAAATAGTAGCTATTAAATCCTCTTCATCAAAAGGTTTAGTAATATAATCATCTACACCTAACATCTTACCTAATCTAATATCTTCTGGAGTAGACTTTGCTGTTAAAAAGAGAAATGGAATATGACCCCATTGTGTGTTATGAGATACATGCTCGAAAAAATCATATCCATCTATTCCTGGCATCATTATATCACTAATAATTACTTCAGGAAGCTCATCTAAATTTGAGAGGATATCAATTGCTTGTTTTCCACTAATTGCTGTAACTACTCTATATTCTTTAGCTTCTAATAATAATTTTATATTATACAATATATCTTGGTTATCATCGACCAATAAAATAAGAGATTTCTCAGACGAACTCAATTGAATTCCCTCAAAAAATTATTTGATAAATTTACTATTGCAGTTATTAATATCAATCGAGTTTATATATATTTTTATTTTTCAGAATGATTTAAACGTGGAAAAAATATGTAAAAAGTGGACCCTTTATCTAATTCACTCTCAACGAATACTTCACCTTTATGAAGTTCAATTAATTCCTTTGCAATAGATAATCCAAGACCTGTTCCGGGGATTTCACTAACTTTACTTGATCTATAAAATCTTTCAAATATGTGAGGCAATTCATCTTCAGAAATGCCCATTCCAGTATCTTTAAATTGAAAGAGAACTCCATTATTTCCGTTTAAATTATATTTTCCTTTATAATCATCAAATGAATTAATTTCAATTGTAGAATTTGCTTTTGAATATTTTATAGCATTATCAATAAAAATACGAAAGATTTGGTCAACTCGTTTTGGGTCTCCTTTTAATGTAAGATTTTTGTCAATTTCAATCTTAAAGTTTATATTTTTCTCTTTACCAATTAGTCCCATAAGTGTTAATATATTATTAATTATCTCTAATGGGTTGTACTCAATCCAATCGATATCTACTCTCTTCTCATCGATTCTTGATATCATTAAAATGTCATCAGCTAATTTATGAAGCAATGTAACATTTCTGTTAATCCCATCCATAAGATTTGCTTCCACTTCAGGTTGAAGATTCTTCTTATGATTTTTTAAATAATCCAATGACATTAATAATACAGTAATTGGTGTCCTTAATTCATGAGAAACTGTTGATATTAATTGTTTTAATCTATCTTCAGCTTTCTTTCTTTCTGTTATATCTCGACAAATAGATTGAAAGTAATTTTTTCCACCTAACTTAATAACTTTTGCTATAACATAAATATCTTTAATCTCTCTGTTTTTTGTAAGAAATTTCGTTTCAAAATCATCTCTTCCTTCTCTTAAAATCTTATTGACATGGATTTTTGTATCTTCAGGGTCTTCGTTTGCATCATATTCTGGAATTGTTAATTTAGCAAATTCTTCTCTTGAATAACCTAGAATATCGCATATTACATCATTGAATTCAACAGCTTTAAGAGTGCTGTAATCAATTATTATGATACCATCAGGAGATTGTTCAAAAGTAGTACGATATCTTAATTCTGCCTCTTTGAGCATTAAATTAGCTCTTTCAAGGTCATTCGTTTTAGCTATTAAATTTTTTTCACTTAATTTTAACCTTCTAAATAGAAGATTAATTGGATTTTCAAGACCAATATTAATTATTGCTTTATATAATAGGTAAAAGGCAATTATCTTAAAAATATGACCCATCAAATTAGAGAAGCCAAAAACACTAACATAAAATGTAAATTCTAACTCAGCAATCATAGTTGCTAAGATTGAGCCTATTAAAAAAAGAAATATCTTCCTTTCAAAAACCAATTTAAAGTTATTCATTATTAAAATGGTAATTAAAAGTATTGAAATAATTACATACTCACTTATTATTTTAAATGGTGTTAAACCAGATCCTACAATATAGCAATCAGGATATAATCTTAAAAAAATAAGGGTTAATAACAAAATTGTAAATGTTGAGAATCCAATTAATAAATAATTTACATTAACTCTCTTATTAATAACTAAGGATGCAAGTAAAAATGATAATGCTTGAAGATATCTTGCTGTAATCCATAATTGAGTTGGAAGATTTGAATCATAATCAGGGAATATTGGCATCCCGGTGTAAGCTAATGAATGGATTAAGTCAATAAATCCAATAAAAACAAAGGATATTCCTACAACTAGAAAAAATGAATTATCTATGTATTTTTTGGTATTCCAGCATATTACAAATATCCCTCCTCCAATAACAATGCTAAATAATTCTGCTAATGTGTGAAAAAGAAGATAATTATAATAACTGGTTAAATATGTTAAAAATAGGATAATAAAGAAAGTGTAATTTTTTAAATGGTAATTTCTTTTTCGAGGATCTTTTTGAATATTCTTTATGATCGAAGAGTTTTCTTTTATTTGTTTGACAACCATTAGTTTTCCTAAATATTCTTATTTATTCTTAATCTAAACGAGATTTCTCAAAAATAGTGTAAATGGATGTTTTATGAATAGAATAATTAAAGTTTGGAGGAATTCTCTTTTCCAGTTGATCAATCA
>Ga0114925_10001547_pt1 | contig 11420 bp, 11 predicted proteins | sample SumtaG_2_FD_87287 | JGI IMG/M metagenome (GOLD analysis project Ga0114925, IMG submission 87287) | Deep subsurface microbial communities from Indian Ocean to uncover new lineages of life (NeLLi) - Sumatra_00607 metaG | ecosystem: Environmental > Aquatic > Marine > Oceanic > Sediment | place...
AAAATTAATTAGAACTATAAAAGAAGACTTAAGAATATCATCAGGGGAAACAACCGATGATTATAAATTTACCTTTGAAACCGTATATTGTCTAGGGTGCTGTGCTGTTTCTCCGACGATAGTAGTAAATAATGAAATATTAGGTAAAATAACCAAAAATAAGCTAAAGAATATTATTAATAACTTAAAATGAAACTAAAAATTTAGGTAATGAGAGAGTTATCTTTACACATTTTAGATGCAGTTCAGAATTCAATTGAGGCTGATGCAAATAGAATATATATAAAAATAAAGGAAGATTTTGGTCGAGATAAATTAATCATTGAGATAGAAGATAATGGAAAAGGAATGACTACAGAATTTTTAAAAGAGGTTCTTGATCCTTTTAAAACTACGAGAAAAACAAGACATGTAGGCTTGGGATTACCACTTTTTTCAGCAGCAGCAGAAAATTGCAATGGTGATTTCAAAATTACTTCAAAAAAGGATAAAGGAACAAAAATCACCGCTACTTTCCAATATAGTCATATTGATAGAGCACCCCTGGGTGACATGGTAGGTACCATAGTAGCCATTCTTTGCTCGGATAAAGAAATAGATCTTTTCTATCATCATCAGGTAGATAATAAAAAATTTGAATTTAATACACAAAAATTAAAAAAAATACTGGGTAATATTTCTTTAGCAAATATTAATGCTATAAAATGGTTAAAATCTTATCTTAAGTATAATTTTAAAAAGTTATATAAGAATGGGGGTGTTTAGATTGCCAAAAATTAAATCTTTAGAAGAACTTAGAAAGTTAAGGGAAGAAGCAATTAAATCTATAAGGGTGAGAGAAAGCACTAGCACAAAAATAACAGTAGGGATGGGAACTTGTGGAATAGCTGCTGGAGCAAGAGAGGTAATGCATGCAATATTAGATGAACTAGAAAAAAGAAAAATTGATGCAAATGTTATCACTGTAGGTTGTATTGGTTTATGTGCTGAGGAACCTTTAGTTACAATTGAAAGGGGAGGTCAACCAGGAATTACTTATGGAAAGATTAGCATAAAAAAGGTCACTAAATTGATAGAAGAACACTTAATCAAAGGCAACATAATAGATGAATGGGTTATAAGTAGAGGTTAAATTTATAGTTCAGTAGGAGGAATAATATTATGCATCGAATTTATAGAAGCCATATATTAATATGCCGGGGAAGTGGATGCCCTGGCTCCCCTATGATAATAGAAGCTTTAAAAGAAGAGCTGATTAAAAGAAAATTGGAGAATGAAGTAAGAATAGTCCAAATTGGATGCCCGGGGTTTTGTTCCCAAGGGCCATTAATGATTATTTATCCAGAAGGAATACTATATTGCGAAGTTTCACCTGACGACGTACCAGAAATTGTAGAGGAAACTATTATAAAGGGGAGAACCGTTGAAAGGTTACTGTATGAAGATCCTATTGCTGCTCAATTAGTTACTCATTATAGTGAGATTCCTTTTTATAAAAAACAGAAGAGGGTTCTTTTAAAAAATTGTGGTTTGATAGATCCTGAAAATATTGATGAATATATTGCAGAGGGAGGATATGAAGCATTAGGAAAAGCACTTTTTGAGATGAGCCCTAAAAACGTAATAGAAGAAATTAAAAAATCAGGTCTACGAGGAAGAGGTGGTGCTGGTTTTCCAACAGGATTAAAATGGGAATTCACAAAAAATGCAAGGGGAGAGAAAAAATATATTATTTGCAATGCTGATGAAGGTGATCCCGGTGCTTTTATGGACAGAAGTATATTAGAAGCAGACCCCCACAGTGTAATAGAAGGAATGCTTATTACAGGTTATGCTATTGGTGTTAATGAAGGATTTATCTACTGTCGTGCAGAATATGCTTTAGCTATACGTCGTCTCAAAATTGCAATAAGTCAAGCAATGGATTATGGATTGATTGGTGAAAATATTTTAGGAAGTGATTTTTCATTTCGAATTACTATAAAAGAAGGAGCTGGAGCCTTTGTATGTGGTGAAGAAACTGCTCTTATGGCATCAATAGAGGGAAGAAGGGGTGAACCAAGAACAAGACCTCCTTACCCAGCAGTAAAAGGGCTTTGGGGTATGCCTACCAATATAAACAATGTAAAAACATATGCCAATGTTCCAAGGATAATTTTGAATGGGTGGGAATGGTTTTCAAGTATTGGAACAGAAACAAGTAAAGGCACTATGGTCTTTGCACTGACAGGTCAGATAAACAATATCGGTCTTATAGAAGTTCCTATGGGAATAACTTTAAGTGAAATAATCTACGATATAGGTGGAGGAATCCCAAAAGGAAAAAAATTCAAAGCTGTACAGACAGGAGGACCTTTAGGAGGTTGTCTTTCTACTGAATCATTAAATACACCTATAGATTATGAATCTCTGAAAGAAACAGGAGCAGTTATGGGTTCAGGGGGTATGATAGTTGTAGATGAGGATACATGCATGGTGGAATTTGCTGAGTATTTTTTAAAATTCTCTACAGATGAATCATGTGGAAAGTGTGTTCCATGTAGAGTTGGTGGAAAGAAAATGCTTGAGATTTTAAATAATATAACAGAAGGAAAAGGGAAGTTAGAAGATTTAGATGAAATAGAAAATTTGGCAAAATTTATGGAACAAGCCTCTCTTTGTGCATTGGGACAGTTAACTCCTGGTCCAGTAATGAGTACGTTAAAATTATTTAGAGATGAGTATGTAGCACATATTGTTGATAAAAGGTGTCCAGCAGGGCAATGTGTTCCTTTGATAACTTTCTACATTGATGAAGAGAAATGTAAGGGATGTTTGCTTTGTTTAAAGAATTGTCCTGTAAATGCAATATCTGGAGAAAAAAAGAAACCTCATAAAATAGATATAGAACTTTGTACCAAATGCGGTACTTGTAGAGATGTTTGCAAATTTGATGCTGTTTATACAAAATAATAATTTTAAAAAATAAAAATTATTAATAAGATGCAAAAAATATATGTAGTCAAAAATAACCAGTAAAGAAGATTCAATGATATTTAAACCAAAAAGATGTTTACATTGTGATTTAGAGGAGGAATAGTATGGAAATAAAAATAGATTTAGAAAAAGCCAATGAAATTATAAAAAAACATGGGAATAATCCCGAAAAATTAATAGAAGTTTTGAGTGAATTAAATAGTGAATATGGATATCTGCCAAAACAGGTTTTGAAACAGGTTTCAAAATTCTTCGATTTACCTTTAAGTAGAATTTATGGTACTTCTTCTTTTTACACGATGCTTGCAACTGAACCCTTAGGTAAGAATATAATAAGATTCTGTGAGAATGCCCCCTGTCATGTTATTGGAGCACCAAAGGTTTTAGAATCACTCGAAAAAGAATTAGGAATAAAAATTGGCGAAACAACAAAAGACAAAAAATTTACACTTTTAACAACAAGCTGTATTGGTATATGCGGAGTAGGACCAGTAATGGTAATAAATAACGATGTTTATGGAAATTTGAAACCTGAGGATATTCCCAGAATTTTAGTAAATTATAAATAGATTTTAAATTAAAAATTAAATAATAAAGAAATCCTAAAAAGCCAAAATATTGTAAAATATTAAAAATTATAATAGTAAAAGTATTAATGATTTTAAAAATTATTTTAGGAGGTAAATTATATGGCTCTTTATCGTGCTCATGTAATAGTATCTATTGACAGTTTTAGTATTCTAAAAGGGGCAATGGAAGTAAGGGATAAACTGATTGATAAGCTTAAAGAATACAAATTGGATCAAGAAGTAAAGGTGTTGGAGATGAGTACTTTGGGTCAAATTAAAGATGTTCCAGTTATTTTAGTATATCCTGAAAAGGTAGTATATGCCCCTGTTAAAGTTGAAGACATTGATGAGATAGTAGAGGAACACCTTCTTAAAGGAAGAGTAGTAAAAAGATTAATTAAGAAATTACCCTGGTTACCAAAAAAACCTGAGTTAGAAGAAGCAAGGATTGTACTTTCCAATGCTGGACTTATAGACCCAGAATTAATAGAGGAGTATATCGCCAATGATGGTTATGTAGCATTAGGTAAAGTTGTTAAAGAAATGGAACCTGATGAGGTAATTGAAATTGTAAAGAGATCTAACTTGCTTGGAAGAGGAGGAGCAGCATTTCCTACTGGCCTTAAGTGGGAATTTACTAGAAAAGCTAAAGGTGAACCCAAATATATAATTGCAAATGCTGATGAATCTGAACCGGGAACATTTAAAGATAGATTAATTCTTGAAGGTGACCCCCACAGGGTAATTGAAGCTATGACCATTGCAGGTTATGCAGTTAGTTCTCATACAGGTTACATATACATCAGAGGAGAGTATGAGCTTGTAATAGAGAGAATAAAAAATGCTATAAATCAAGCTCATAATATGGGATTTTTAGGAGGGAACATTTTTGGTTCTGATTTCAACTTCGAAATTAAGATACACAAAGGTGCTGGTGCCTATGTTTGTGGTGAGGAAACAGCACTAATTGAATCAATTGAAGGGAAAAGAGGTGAACCTAGATTTAGACCCCCTTATCCTCCTACATATGGCTTATGGGGAAAACCAACCGTAGTAAATAATATAGAAACACTAGCAAATATTCCCCCAATAATAAGAAATGGTGCTGATTGGTTTAAAAGGTTTGGAACAGAGAGATGTCCAGGAACAAAAGTATACACAATTTTAGGTAATATCAATAATAAAGGATTAATAGAAGTTCCGATGGGGATAAGTCTTAGAGATGTAATAAATATCTATGGTGATGGAATTCCAGAAGACAAGAAGTTTAAGTTAGCTCAAACTGGTGGAACATCAGGTTCAATTATTCCTGAATCTATGTTAGATGTACCAATGGATTATGCTAGTATGATGGAAGCAGGAGCAGCCTTAGGCTCAGGGGCATTACTTATTTGTGATGAAACAAACTGTATAGTTGATTTATTAAAACCATTAACTCACTTCTTTAATTACGAGTCTTGTGGGAAATGTGTACCATGCAGAGTAGGGACAACAAAAATATATAAAATTATAGAAAGAATTTCCAGAGGCGATGGTTTAAACACTGATATTTCTATGTTGGAAGATATAAGTAAAACCATGGCTGCAACTTCACTTTGTGGATTAGGTCAGGCAGCTGCAGTTCCTGTTTTAAGTGCAATAAAACATTTCATGGGTGAGATTGAAACTCATATATTTGATAAAAAATGCCCCCTGGGTGTATGTGAGATTTGAAGAAATCAAGATAAATAATGGAATTTTTTTTAGATCGTAATATATGATTATAATTTATTCAAAAATTTAATGTTTTAATATTTAATCGTTAATACTCAACTATTATATAAAAATTAATTTTAATTTATAAGATACTCATTATTTAAATATTTGGTTAAGGAGGTAGAGGAACTTGGCAGAAATTACACTTACTATAAACGGGAAGGAAGTAAAAGGGGAAACTGGTGATACAATTTTAGATGTCTGTGAAAAAAATGGAATTGATGTTCCAACTCTATGTCATTTTAAAGGTCTTACAGATGTGGGGGCTTGTAGGATGTGTATAGTTGAGATAGGTGAAGAAAGAGTAGCAATAAATACAGCATGCACTACACAGGCTTTAGAGGGAATGGTTGTAAAAACAGATACTGAAAGGTTAAATAAACTCAGAAAGATAAACATAGAACTACTACTGGCTGAAAGGAACCATTTTTGTATGTTCTGTGAGATGAGCGGTGATTGCGAGCTACAGGATCTTGCTTATCATTTCAAAATAGACTATATAAGATATCCTCTTTTATTTCCAAAACTTCCTATAGATGCATCTCATAAATACATTGTAATTGAACACAATAGATGTATCTTATGTGGAAGATGTGTTCGTGCCTGTGATGAAATTGAGGCTAATCACACACTGGACTTTAGAGAGAGAGGTTGGCAGAAAATGGTAAATATTGATTTAAATTCAATTCTTAGTGAATCAACTTGTACATCCTGTGGTAGTTGTATTCAGGTTTGTCCAACAGGAGCAATTTTTGACAGAAGAAGTCCCTATATTGGTAGGGCTGAAGAATGTGAGTTTACAAAAACAATTTGTTCTGAATGTAGTGTTGGTTGTGGAACAGAAATAGTTACAAAATCAAATAATATTTTAAGAATAAATGGGGATTTAGAATCTGAGGTAAATAGTGGACTATTATGTGAAAAGGGGAGATTCGGACCTCTTTATAATAAAAAGAAGAGATATTTAAAACCGATGGTGAGAGTAAATGGTGAACTAAAGGAATCAGACTGGGAGGAAGCAGCAAAAATAATAGTAGAAAAATTAAGTGGTCTTGATGGTAGAGATGTTGTTGGTCTTGTTTCAGCAAGGGCAACAAGTGAAGCTATTGAACTATTTAAAAGACTTATAAACAATGTATTTAACAGTGAGAATATTGGAATGTTGCATGGACCGATTACAAACTTAAAAGGTGCTGGGTCATTAAATGAAATATTAGAATCAGATTTAATAATTACAGTAGGAGCCGACTTTACTAAAGATCATAAGGTAGTTAGGTCTTTAATAAAGAGAGCAGTTATAAATGGAGCAAATCTTATTTTAATTGATTCAAAAGAAGACGATCTATCTTCCTATATAAAGATATCATTTACTGAAGAAGAACTAAAGAAAGTTGATAAAGAAATAGAAAAAGCTGAGAAAATTAGTATAATTTTTGACTATAAAATAAATAAGGATTTAGAGAAATGGATATCAAAATATATTGAAAAAATAAATTTAGTTGGGTTAGTGCCAGGTGCAAACAGTTTGGGTGCATACAATCTAGGAATTAATAGAGATTCAAAACCAATAAAAGCTAAGGCATTATATATAGTTGCAACGGATGAAAATGATGAAACCTTAAAGGAAGTAATTGACGAAGCGAAGCAATCAGAATTTGTTATTCTCCAAGCAAGTTATGAAAATGTTCTAAGCCAGGAAGCAGATGTGATTATTCCTTCATTGATATGGGCAGAAAGGTCTGGAAGTTATACTAATTTAGAAGGTAAAACACAGGAAGTAATTAAATCAATAACTTCTCCACCAGAAGTTAATGAAGATAGAGATATTATGATTCGTGTAGCAGAAAATAGGGGTAAGGTTATATAGAGTAAAAATTTATATTTTATATAAATCTTTATAAACTCAAATATAATTAACCCATATCAGAAATTTTAAAATTTAATATAAATTCTATATTTCTTATAAACTAATAAACTAAAATTAGTTTTAAAGGGAGGTAATATGGCTAAAGTAAAAGTTGCTACTGAATGGTTAGAGAGTTGTGCTGGTTGTCACATGTCTTTACTTGATATTGATGAAAGGATATTAGAATTACTTAAATATGTTGAGATAACATCCAGTCCATTAACTGATTTAAAACATCCACCAGAGGAAGGAGTTGATGTTGGAATACTATCAGGTGGAATTGGAAATTCAGACCAGGAAAAAACAGCAAAAGAGATGAGGAAAAGGTGCAAAATACTTATAGCACTTGGAGACTGTGCTGTATTCGGTGGAATATGTAATTTAAGGAATTTTATTTCTAAAGAAGAAGTTTTAAAAAGAGGTTATATAGAAACAGAAAGTACTACTGAAGGAAAGATACCTGAAGCAGAAGAATTAGGAAAATTAACTGATCAAGTATCAGGTGTAAACAGAGTAGCGAAAGTAGATGTTTATATACCTGGATGCCCACCATCAGCCGATTCAATATATTATGCTTTAAACGAATTGATAAATGGAAGAATACCAATTCTTGAGGGAAAATTACTACATTATGATTAAGCAATTAAAAAGTATATTAAGTTTTAAATAAGTTCAAAAACAATAACTTATATCATAAAGAAATTCTTGTAAAAATTATAATGTTCTATTTTTAAAATTAAATAGGATAAACTCCTATTATTTTAAGATTTAATATATTGTATTTTAATATTTTTAAATTTTAGGTGAAAATTAAATCTTATTTTGAAGAATTTATATATCAGTAGGGGGTAATTAATGGGCAAAAAAATAACAATAGAACCTATAACAAGAATAGAGGGACATGCAAAAGTAACAATTCATCTTGATGATGAAGGAAATGTGGAGAAAGCACTTTTTCATGTAAATCAATTTAGGGGATTTGAGAAATTTTGCGAAGGAAGATTATATTTTGAAATGCCTCAGATAACTCAAAGAATATGTGGAATCTGCCCAGTTAGCCATCAGTTAGCATCGGTAAAAGCATGTGATGAAATTATTGGGGTTGAGATACCAAAAACTGGGAAATTACTCAGGGAACTAATGCACATGGGTCAATTTATTCAATCTCATTCACTGCATTTCTTTCATCTTGCAAGCCCAGACCTTCTTTTAGGATTTGACGCTGATCCTAAAATAAGAAATGTATTTGGAATAATAAACAAAAAGCCAGAGTTAGCACTGATGGCAGTAAAATTGAGAAAATTTGGACAGGAAATTATTGAAATTTTAGGAAGAAAAAAAATCCACCCTATTTTTGCTGTGCCAGGAGGTGTTAATGGCGCCTTATTGGTCGATGGTAGAGATAAAATTCTGAGAGAAGTCGAATATGTTATAAATTCAATCGAAAGAGCAATTGAGATAGCTAAAGATTGGATAGGGAAAAACAAAGAATTAGTGGATAGTTTTGCAAACTTTAAATCAGGTTACATGGGGCTAGTAAAGGATGGTGCACTTGAGCTCTATGATGGAGACGTAAGACTGATTGACGATGACGGTAATCTGCTTGAGGAGTTTAATGACAGTAATTATCTCTCTTATATAGCAGAACATGTTGAAGATTGGTCATATCTTAAGTTCCCTTACTATAAAAAGAAAGGATTTCCGGAAGGTTCTTATAGAGTAGGTCCATTGGGAAGATTAAATGTTTGTGAAAAAATAAGCACTCCATTGGCTAATGAAGAGTTTAAGCAATTTAAGGCTATAAATAGTGGTAAACCAGTTGAAGGCTCAATATATTATCACTATGCAAGATTAGTAGAAGACCTGTATGCTGCTGAGAGAACAAGAGAACTGTTAGAAGATCCAGATATTTTATCTACTGATATAAGGACAGAGTCAAATAAGATTACGAGCGAAGGAGTAGGAGTAATCGAAGCACCAAGAGGTACCCTAATTCATCATTACAAAGCAGATGAAAATGGTGTTATAAAAAAGGTTAATTTAATTGTTGCTACAGGTCATAATAACTGGGCAATGAGCAAATCAGTTGATATGGTAGCAAAACAGTTTATAAGTGGTAAAGAAATAAGTGAAGGATTACTAAATCGTGTAGAGGCAGCTATACGATGTTATGATCCCTGTCTTTCATGTTCAACACATGCCTTAGGACAAATGCCATTATATATAGAAATTCACTCTCTAAAAGGTGAAATAGTAGAAACTATTAAAAGGAATTAAAAACTATATAAAAGTTAATACAAAAGTAGAATGGAAAAATTAAGTAAAAAATCTGACGTTAAAATAGGAAGAGTAGTTTCTATTAATATAAGTGAAGATAAGGGTATTTCTAAAAAACCTGTTAATTCCTGCTTAATCAACTCTTTTGGTTTAGAGGGAGATGCCCATTCAGGTAAGTGGCATCGACAGGTGAGTCTTCTGTCTCAGGAAAGCATTAATAAGATAAGTAAAAAAGGCTTAAATGTAAATAGTGGGTCTTTTGCTGAGAATATAACAACAGAGGGAATTAACTTATTAATAATTCCTATTGGAAGTATATTAAAAATTGGGGATGAGGTTATTCTAGAAGTTACACAAAAGGGGAAAATCTGTCCTAAACCATGTTCAATTTTTTACAAAATTGGTAATTGCATTATGCCCAGAGAGGGGGTGTTTGCAAAAGCTATAAAACAGGGAGAAGTTAAAGTAGGAGACACAATTATAGTAGAAGAAAAAATTGATTAAGAAAAAAATTGTGTAAATAGAATTTGTAAAAAAATTAGCAATATATGAGAAAAAGGTTAATTATAGAATGTTGGAAATAAGTTCAGTAATATTAGCTGGTGGAGAGAGTAGAAGATTTAGAAAAAATAAAGCCTTCCTTAAGATAGGAAATAAAATTTTAATAGAACAGATTGTTAAGAAGATGAGGAAGCTCAGTGATGAGGTTATAATTGTCACAAATACTCCCCAAAAATTTAATTATTTAAATGTAAGAATAATAAAGGATATAATTCCTAATAAAGGATCACTGGGCGGAATTTACTCAGGCCTCTTTTTTGCAAAAAACTATACTGCATTAGTTGTTGCTTGTGATATGCCTTTCCTAAATATACCTCTCCTTAAATACATTATTTCTTATTCTCAAGATTACGATATTGTAATACCAAAGATTGACAATTTTTTTGAAACACTTCATGCAACTTATTCAAAAAAATGCTTACAACCTATAAAAAAATTAATAGATGCAAACAATCTAAAAATTATTGATTTCTTTCCAGAAGTAAATGTAAAATTTGTTGGTAAAAAAGGGATCGAAAAATTTGACCCCGATTTTATATCTATGTTTAATATAAATAATTTAGAGGATCTTGAAATAGCATCTAAAGAAGTTATGTATTTAAATAATTTTTAATTTGAATACTTTTAAAATTAAATAATACAATTAATAATAAAAAGTTAGTAATAAAAATTGATTTAAAAATGTTTTAATTTCTTGTTTGAAACAATAGGATTTTGTATGGAAGTTGATAATCTAAAAATGGAAAAAATCTATAGAATAATAGATGAGATGAAAAATAAAAATGAGGGGTTAATTCCTATTTTACAAAAATCACAGGATAAATTAGGTTATTTACCAGTTGATGTTTTAAAGACAATTTCTGAGAAAATGAATCTTCCGTATCACCAGGTATTTGGGGTAGCAACATTCTATTCACAATTTCGCTTGAAACCACAGGGTGAAATAATTATACATTCGTGTGATGGTACAGCCTGTCATGTAAGAGGATCTAAAAGAATTAGAGAAGCAATTGAAAGAGAATATGAAATAAAAAAGGGTGAAACCACAACAGATGGAAAATTTACACTTAAAATAGTAAGATGTGTTGGATGTTGTAGTTTGGCTCCTGTTGTTGTAGTTGGCGAAGATACTTATGGTCGAATGGATTCAAAAATAGTATCTAAAATATTAAAGAAATATAAAGAATGATATGAAAATATTAAAAGCAATATGATAATAAGAAATTATGAGGATTTGGAAAAAACAAGGAAAGAAGGTCTTTCTTCTTTGTACCCAACAAAGCCAAGGATTGTGGTCGGGATAGCTTCTTGTGGATTAGCAGCTGGCGCAGGAGAAACCTACAAAACTATTTCTAAAGAAATTTCAGATAAAGAAT
>Ga0114925_10001548_pt1 | contig 11415 bp, 7 predicted proteins | sample SumtaG_2_FD_87287 | JGI IMG/M metagenome (GOLD analysis project Ga0114925, IMG submission 87287) | Deep subsurface microbial communities from Indian Ocean to uncover new lineages of life (NeLLi) - Sumatra_00607 metaG | ecosystem: Environmental > Aquatic > Marine > Oceanic > Sediment | place...
GGCCTTCATATTTGTGGATACACCGATCCCATCCTTGAAGATATGGTCAGTACCGGGGTAACCAATATCAGTATTGATGCACCCACTAATCTCACCAAGGCAGTTGAGGTTGCAAGGGGAAAGGCGGTTGTTATTGGTAATGTAAATACAAATCTATTTTTTTTAAGCACCAAAGATGAGATGGAAAAGGCAGTAAAAGACTGTATTGATATAGCAGCCACCAATAGTGGTTTTATCCTTGCCTCCGGGTGTGAAGTTCCAGGGATTGCCCCACCTGAAAAAATCCAGTGGTTTATGGAATCGGCCAATGAATACGGAAGAGAGAAAACATAGGCAAGGAAGAACTCAAAAAAGAGTTTCTTAAGACACTTTTTTTATTTGACACAAAAAATCTTCTCTCTTAATAGCAAAAGTAAGTTCTATTTGAAGGAAAGATTGAAAGATGCTCATTAATTGGCGAAGTGAGCTTGCTCGTGAGGGCCATAGGGTTATTCTCTCCGGGTTACCCATTGCTATGCACTGTCATCATTATAATATCAACCTGCAGAAGATGCTGGAAGATACCTTAGGAGAGGAGGGTATCCGGCTGTTATTTCGCTCGGCAGAGGAGGTAAGTTTTTATGGTTTCGAATCTTTGCTCAGTCAATATAAACGGATCAAGACCATTAAATCGAAATTAGAGCTTGCAGCTACCATCTATCAGAATTGTGGATTAGGTATTATGCATTTCAAGAAGGTGGGACCTCGGGGGGGACGGATTGTCAGCCCATCCAGTCATCATGTAACCGGGTGGCTTGCCAAACATGGAAGACGTAAAACGCCGGGCTGTCACTTCTCTCGAGGATGGATTGCCGGGGTAATGGAGGTGATTTACAATCGTCCTCTCGGATGTTATACTGTTGAGGAGCGGGACTGCAAAATGATGCGGAAGGATGAGTGTGTCTTCCTGGTTAAGGAGCGTTAAGTGGCAATTGACGGGAGCAAGATTATCCATGCTGTCATGGAGGATAGGCGGATTCGTGAAGCAAAGGGCATAATTCCCCTTTTTGGAGTCTATCTATCTCTTTTTTTTGTGCAATATTATAATAAGCTCTCCTTTGATTTTGAAAAGAAGATGGGTGAAGAGCGAAGGAGCGAATCAGAGGCCCTCCTCATTGAAGCGGCCCAAGAATGCGGCTACGCGGCTTTTCAGGGGATCCGCAATTCCAGGGAATGGGAAAAACTTGTGATGCCCATGATTGAAAGCAAAGAAGATCAGATTTATAGCTTTACAGCCATAGCCGTAGCCTTTGGCTGGGGGGATCTGGAGGTTAAAGAGTTAATTCCGCATGAGAAACTCTTGATACAGGTGAGTGATTCATACGAAGCCACCGGCTACTTACAGCTTCACGGTCTTACTGATTCAGGGAAATGTTATATGCTTCGGGGTGTTGCCGGCGCTTTTATGGACCTGCTCTATGGAGAGGATTATCCCGACGGGTGTTTTACCTTTTTGGCAGAGGAAGCCTTTTGTCGGGCTAAAGGAGATCATTATTGTGAATTCGTTGCTCGAAGATCATCTAATAAACGTGTCTCTTAAAAACAAGGATGCCATTGATAGACAAGCGTGCTGGGAGTTTCTGTCTTGTTCCAACGTGCTCTGTCCTGTTCATGGTAAGCAAAATATAGACTGCTGGCTTGTTCCCAGGACCCAATGTAGTAATTACATTGGAGAGAATTTTTTTGAAAAACTGTCCACATGTCTTACATGTTCCTATTTTAAAGGTAAGGGGGAAAATCACACAAGGGGTTCTGATCATTTTCTTGCGGATCAGGTCCAGAGATATAATTTCAAGGCCCTGGAGCGGATATATCAAAAGGAAGAAAGCTTTGTGGGGATCCTGAACCGAATTCCGGACGGGCTTTTCACTACGGATCAGGAATGGCGAATTACCTATTTTAATCCCGCTGCGGAGAAGATTACGGGTTTTTCGGCCCGCGACGCGATAGGCATGTACTGTAAGGATGTCTTTAAGAACTCAATCTGCGAGACTGACTGTTCCCTCAAACGGGCTGTGGCCGAGGGGAGCGACATCCACAACAAGGAGTATGAGATCACAAACATCGAAGGAAAAAAGGTTCCCATTATATGTTCCGCCTCGGCCTTTCGTGATAGTGAGGGCAGAATTACAGGTGGCCTTGAGATATTTAAAGATATCACGGAACTGAAGAGATTGGAGGCGGAGATTGTCAGGCGAGAGAAAAAATATCGCCGTATTTTTGAGGGCAGTCATGATATGATCTATACAACCAACCCGGCCGGTAAAATTCTGGATGTGAACCAGGCTGGAGTGGAGATGTTGGGATACCGAACCAAAGAGGAGTTGCTGGAGATGGGTTCGGCAAGGGGACTTTACTGGGAGCCTCGGGACCGGGATAAATTCCTGCGGTTAATAAACCGGCAGGGATATGTCAAGGACTTTGAGGTAGATTTTAAGAGGCGCGATGGTACCCATATTCATGTTTTGATATCCAGTCGGCGATACGAAAATCCAGAGACCGGAGATATCGAATACGAGGGGATCATTAAGGACATTACCCGGCGCAGGATAGCGGAAGAAGTTATCAAACAGCGAAACCGGGAGCTTTCCATCCTCAACAGTATTGCCGTAACCTTGAATCTTACAAGGGACTTGAACCATATTCTGACAGTAACCCTGAAACACGTACTCAAGGTTCTGCAATTGAAACGAGGGGCAATCTTTTTGATTGACCGGGAGGAAAAGACGGCCAGGCTTCAGGTAAGGTATGGCCTTCTGGCGGAAGACCCTGCGCATGAAGGCAAGATCATTTTCAAAGATACCTTGCTAATGAAAAACCTCATAAAAGAGGGGACGCGACTCGCACCCGAACCTGCATTTCCTCCTTTTCAGGCGAGTTACAAAACGAAAGGGTGCAGAACTGCCGCTTGGTTATCCTGTTTTCTTATCACGTTCAAAGGAAGGGGCGTAGGTTTTTTCGGTCTCAGCATACCACCCTCTCGAGAACTGAGCCCCAACGAGGTTCATTTATTGGGTTCTTTAGGTAACTATTTGGGCGGAGCTATTGAGAATACTCAACTGATGGAGACTGTTCGTCTTCATCAACAAGAATTGAGTAGACTTACGGAAAAGCTTTTTCAGAGCCAGGAAGAGGAGCGACGCCGTATTGCTCGGGAGCTGCACGATGAAGCAGGTCAGGCATTGACAGCGGTAAAATTGGGGTTGGACAGATTGGAAGAGAATGTGGCTTCCAAGCAACAAGAAGATCTCCAGGAAGAGATCAATGAGATCAGAAAGATGCTCGTTCGAACCTCCTCTGAAATTAGACGCCTTTCATATCGTCTGCACCCTGCCCTGCTGAGCGATCTCGGGCTGGAGCCTGCCCTGAACCTCTATTTTAGGGAGGTAAAGAATCGATCGGGTCTGGATATTGAGTTTCGCATGGTGGGATTTGATCATCGACTGGACGCCGACACCGAGACTGTTCTTTACCGTTTCAGTCAAGAGACGCTCACTAATACCATAAGGCATTCTGGTGCCGAGCATTTTCATCTTTCCATTATTAAGAGCTATCCTAAAATCATCTTCCTGGCAGAAGATGACGGGAATGGGTTTGATGGTCAAATTGGCGGAAATAACAAGAGGAGTTTAGGGCTGCTTGGCATGAGGGAAAGGGCTTCTTTTCTTGGTGGGACGTTTCAACTGATCAGCAGACCAGGACAAGGGACCCGAATTCGAATCGAAATACCTTTAGTTGAGGATCAGAATCATGGGGCAACCCATTAGGATCTTGCTGGCCGATGACCATACTATTGTTCGTCAGGGCTTAGCGCGTCTGCTGGAAGACCAGCATGACCTGGAGGTTGTGGGGGAGGCCAGCGATGGCCGAATGGCCTTAGAAAAGGCCCTGGAGTTAAAGCCGGATGTTATCATATTGGATATTGCCATGCCCCTAATGAACGGGATCGAGGCGGCCAAGAGGATAAGAAAGGATTTACCAAAAACCAAGATCCTGATCCTTTCCATGTATTCCCATGAACATTATATCCACGAGCTTCTCGAAACAGGTATATCGGGATATCTCTTAAAAGAGTCGAGCGGCCGTGACATCATAAATGCCATTCATGCTGCGATCAAAAATAAGACCTTCCTAAGTCCCTCCATATCCAAGATCGTTGTGGACCAATATCTCTACACCCGAAAGGCGTCATCCAGAGAAGAGCGTTTCAAGCAACTCTCCAACAGGGAGAGGGAGATATTCCAGCTTATTGCAGAAGGGCATTCTACAAGGAAGATAGCTGATATGCTTTACATTAGCGTGAGCACTGTAAAATCTCACAAGGCCAAGATTATGGAAAAACTTGGGATTGACAATCCTGTTCGGCTTGCTCATTTTGCCATCCAACTCGGGTTGGTTGACCCTGACCTTTAGCTCCCACCCCTTAGCCCAACTTTCGCGGAGACACTATAAAAATGAAATTATCCGCTCATATTTCGGTTGAGTGAAACGGTTGCGGCCCGCCCTGGTGCGATGTGATCTAAAAAGTCTGTTGGCGCTGTAATACTTTATAGGCGAAAGCTGAAGAAATCAGTCTCTCTTAGTCAGGTCTGGGCCAGAGTTGCGCATCTCGAATCGGGACTTGTAAAAAGGTTACGGATCAAGTAAAAAAGCCAATAAAGAGTTTTTACCCGTTTAGCTCTCCACCGAGAATGATCCCAACCGAGTGACGATAGACGAAACGAGACTTCGACGAGCTCAGTCGAGTCGCAGCGCAAGCCAATAACCAATAACCAAAGACAAGAACCGTGTTTAAAAAACAATCCAGACACCATAAAAAGCCAAAGTTAGAAACTTGGGTTAGGTCTTTTATCCCATGAAGAGAATAGGAATAATCACACTTACAAGGCAGACGAGTTTAGCATATTCAGTCCTAAGAAGGATTGTTAAGGACTTAGGGTACACACCTGTTTGTGGGGAAGCTATTGGGGCGGATTGCCTCTTTTTTTCCTTAGAAGAACTGACTCTGGTGGGTCATGATTTCTTAAGTGACCTCTTTAAAAAAGCAGGACTTTCGGATGCGGATAGCATTTTGATTTCCACTCCATATTCTGTAAATTTATTCGTCTTGCCAAAAGTTATGTGGTGCTTGAGAAGCATAAGTTCAGCGCCTATCATACTTGGAGGAAATGAAGCATCGAATAACTACAAGAACTTGATGCTTTATCGATTTTCCACTTTTGCCAATAAGCTTATAGATATCTGTCCTGATTTTATTGTGAGAGGATCTGCTGAAAAAGTTTTGTTCTCTCTTTTACCTCTACTTGACAAAACGACTATGACAAGAAAATGGGATAAGGATTTCTTAAAAAAGTTGCTTGAAATCCCAAATATTGTATTTTGGCTACCTGAGAGAAAGGCCTTAGTTTCGACTGAGTTTTCCTCTGAAGACCTACCAGAGAGAGATATTTTTTCCTATGTGCGCTATGGAGAAAAAACAATTGCCGTAACCCTTCAGAGAGCCTGTATCTGGGCAAAAAAATCTCGTGGGGGATGTTTGTTCTGTGCTATCGCGAGTCAGTTTGGAAATAATTTTCACTGTGCAGTTCAAAGTGATTTCTTTGTAGAGGATCTGAGTGATTTCTTAAAAAACAACCCTGAAATAAAATATGTAGATATTTGGGATGATACCTTCAATATCAGTGAAGATTGGACAATTAAGATCTGTGATTATTTCAAAAACTTAAATAAAAAAGTTGGAAGAGAAATAGTGTATTCCTGCTTCTTAAGACCCAAAGGATTGCATAAAAGATTAGTAAAAAAAATGGGAGAAGCCAATTTTAAGGTAGCATTTGTTGGCGCAGATGCTTTAACAGAGGATCTTTCAAAAAGGTTGAGAAGAGGCTGTACAGTTTCTGAACTAAATAAATCTATTGAGACCCTTGGAAAAGGAAGAATACAGCCGAGATTAAGCGTTCAACTATTTTCTCCTGAATCAACAATTGATGATTGTGGAATTACGGCTACATTAGCTTCATCATGCATAAGAAACGGGAAATCAACCGTTCATGTTCACCTTTACACATTTCCCTTATTTGGGTCTGACATATACAGGCTTCTGGAGGCAAGAAATAACTTGAAAAAAATTCCTTCACCTCTGTTAAGACTTGAAAATAGTATCGGTTTTGAGCCGTATTTAGTTGCTTATGATTATATGAACTATGACCCTGATCTTGAAGAAATCAAACAAAAAACATACAGACTTTTGGATATCACCACTTCATTCTATGTTAAGACTTATCCTGGTGATAATATTGATGGAAATAGACTTAAAGAAATCTTAAGAGAAGTGAGAAAATGGTGCATAGAAACTAAAAAAACACATAAAATCAAATCCTTTTGGTATATGATAATCCTTCTTTTGGAAGACAAAGGAAATGGTTTAGATAAAAAAGAGTTATTTGGCCTATTAACAAAAAATGACTCAGATCTTCAAATTCCGGAGAAATTAATTGGAGCTTATGGAAATTTCGGTTACAGATATACTCTATCCAGAAGTTTTGATGAAGTAATTGACATCCTTATTAAAAACAGATGGGCGCAAAAAAACAAAAAGAAAAACTACAGATTGACTTCTGAAGGTTTAAAGAACCTTAACTCTATGATCGAAGAAGGGGAGCAAGGTTTTCTAAATATAGCAGCTTTTGGTAAAAAAAGCAAAATTGAGTTATTAAAGATTTTAGATAAAAGGATAAGAAACGAATAAAAATTTATGAAAACCATCCGTTTTCCCCTCAAAAATCATCTTTTGGACGATTTTCAGGATGGGTTAAAGTCATATATTTGAGAGGATGTTTTAGTTTATCGTTTGCTTTAGGCTATTTAAGCGGCCTGGGGCCAGGGTTCTGTCTTTTAGAAAGGAGGTAGAAATATGTTTAGATTTGAAAAAGATCCACAGGTTTATGAAATAGGGGGGGTAAAGTTGGGAGGTCAGCCTGGAGACTATCCCACGATAGCCTGCTTTTCTATCTTTCAGGAGAACGACAGGTTATTTGATAAAGGCGCCAGGAGAAAAGGGTTTAATGAAAAGCGGGCAGAGGAGTTGCTAAAGGCTGCGGATAAATACTGTGAGGAAACCGGAGTCTCTGTCATGGCGGACATTGTAGCAAGTCCGGGTGAGAAATTCAAAAAATATATTGATTTTGTTACCTCGATAAGTGACATGCCTTTTTGTGTTGACGCAATTCAGACGAAGACGAAGCTGGATGGTGCGGCCTATTGTGCAGAAAAGGGTCTGCTGGACAAAATGTTCTATAATAGTATCACGGTCTGGGAAGAGGACCTGGAGACGGAAGTCAAAGAGGTGGTACAGATTGGCGTGAAGAATGTCCTTCTTGTTGCCTTTGATCAAAACGATCAGATGCCCACCGGCAGGATTACCGGAGCACAAAAGCTGTTGGATGCAATGGAAAAGGCAGATGCCAAATTCGAGACCATTATTGTGGACACCACGACGCTGAACGGGCCCGCCGCTGCACTCTGCGGATTAGCAGGTAAATTGATTAAAGAGAAGTGGGGTTTTGCAACGGCCAGTGCACCAAGCAACGGCTCTTACATGGAATACAAGCGGTTTAAAGAAGAGATGTGGGGCGTTAAGAGCTGGTCAGCTATTGATGCCGCTGTGGAATCCCTTTCGGCATTCTTTTTCAATGACCTTGTGTTCACCGGTCCCCTGGCAGGCGCTGCACGCGTCATGCCGGCAATTGCTTTAGCTGATGCGTTTCTGGCAACCGCGGTCTTTGATGAAACAAAAGAGCTGCCCAAAGATCCGAATCATCCCATAAACAAGCTGTGGTCCGATTTTGCTAATAACCTCAAAGTGCGTTGGCAAGAATCTGCCGAGTTGAAAAAGGTGGAACGTTAAGAGAAACCGAGTCCCTATCCATAAGCGTTTGAAACTGCGCCCCGCCCTGTAACGTGTGACAGAATGTGCTATCGTTAGATAAAGCTCCCTGCCTCTCTATGTCGAGACAGGGAGCTTTAATGTCGGATTTGCTCAGAGGGCGTATATACGCCCTAAAACCAGAATAACCCAGAAAGATTTTCATCGCGAACGAGATACTGAGGAGGAAGAGATCATGAACGATGTACTTTTCAGTTCATGGGGAGGCCGGATCATTGACAACCGCGGAAAAGAACCCCGGGCCTACGAATCGGTAGATCATTTTACATTGCCCGAATATTTCAATGAGGACGAAAAGATAAAAGCCTTAATGGGTTGGGACGGGATTATCCTCCTTTCGAAGGACATTGATATCATTGATCTTTGTCGTGCATACTTGGAGGCTAATTACGACCATGCAAAGACATGTGACAAATGTAATTACTGTAAGACAGGCTGGAAAGAGCAGTTAGAGGTCTTACAAGATATCTTTAATGGCGAAGCAACGGAAGAGGACTTAGAATTTTTACAGTCGACTGCAGAAGCGATCATGGATGCAGGGAAATGCACCATAGGTAAAGCCGGTCCTATCCCGCTCATGCAAGCCCTGAAATACTTTTCTGACGAATTTTCACAGGCCGTTAGTGGGAAAAACCCCGTGACAGACGTCACATACTATTCAAATCTGACCGCCCCTTGCCTGTATGCCTGCCCGATTCATCTCGATATTCCCAAATATATTGAGTTAATCAAAGATGCCAAATTTGCGGAATCCCTTGATGTGATCCGCGACCGCTTACCACTGCCGGGTTGCGTGGGCCGTGTGTGTGTCCGACCCTGTGAAGATTATTGTCGGCGCTCGAATGTGGATGAACCGATTTCCATAATGTCTCTCAAGCGCTTTGTGGCGGACAATGAATTATCTGATAATAAAGAACCGGAATTTCAGATTACCCCTTCGGAAAAAACCGGTGAGGTCGCCATTGTTGGGGCTGGTCCTACCGGTATTACTTGTGCCTATCATCTGGCCCGGAAGGGGCATCAAGTCACGGTCTTTGAAAAACTGCCGGTGGCCGGTGGCATGATGGCTGTAGGGATTCCTAAGTACTCCCTGCCCCAAGATATTCTCGCCAGGGAAATCGAATTCATCGAAAAGATGGGCGTCACCATCAAGACCGGCATCTCTTTTGGTGAAGAGATCACCCTTGAGAGCCTGAAGGCGGATGGTTTTAAAGCGGTATTTCTGGCTACCGGGCTTCACAGCAGCCTCCAGCTCGATGTAAAAGGCGAAGACCTGGAGGGGTTGATCCCCGGTATTGAATTTCTCCGGGATGTGGCCCTGGGCAAGGAAGTCAAACTCGGCAAGAAGGTCATTGTCATCGGCGGCGGCAATGTGGCAATCGATGTGGCCCGGACGACCAAACGCCTCGGCGCCATTGAGGTGACTGCAGTCTGTCTGGAATCCCGGGATGAGATGCCGGCCTGGGAGCATGAAATTGAAGGAGCCATCGAAGAAAAGGTGGAAATTATCAACTCTTTCGGCCCCAACAGCTTTGCCGGCAAGGACGGCAAGGTGACAGGAGTCGAATTCAAACGCTGTACTCAAGTCTTCGATGAAAATAACCACTTTAGCCCGCAATATGATGAAACCGACCTGCAGACCCTGTCGGCGGATACGGTTATTGTAGCTATCGGCCAAGGCGCTGAATTGGATTTTGCAAAAGAGCAGGATATTCCAATCTCACCCAGCAGCGGACTTTCTGCTGATCCTGTGACCTTTCAAACCGAACTGGATTGGGTCTTTGCTGGCGGTGACGCCATGTATGGGCCCGAATCTGTGGCGGAAGCGGCGGCCAGTGGCAAAAAAGCAGCTATCAGCATCGACCGCTTTATTAACAATCTGCCCGTTGAACCTGACAACGACGACCATTTTGATGATCTCTTCAAGTCTATTAAAGTATATGACCCAAATGAGGAGATGAGCAAGAAAATCGAACCCTTAGATCGAAGACAGCCGCCTATTCTCCCGCCAGAAACCAGGATGTCTACCTTCCACGAAGTGGAACAGGGTTTTTCAAGCCCGGATGCTGTAGCCGAAGCCGAGCGATGTCTACGTTGTTACATTGTTGTTACGGTTGCCGTGTAAATTGGAAAATAGACTCTATTGCAAACAATACGGCAAACAAAAAGATCAAAAAACATTGACAGAACTCACGCTTAAGCGGGCTTACTGGCTACCATGTCTTGGTGACTAAAAGCTTTGTGCCTCTGTGCTTAGCTCGATGGCCCCAAGTACTGCTACCCCTCACTCCCTGGATCCATCACTCCATTGCCCCTCAGTTTATGAACGCTTTCAAAAAACGTAAACCCAAAAATCATCTATTTTCCTGCAAAAAATCATCTTTTAGACGATTTTCAAGAATATGATGAGTCCATATGAATACAATGATAAGTAATTTTACTCCAGGATATTTATTAAACCTCCTGGCGAGGAGTGCTGTTTTTATTAGAGAGGAGGTACTAATATGATTGGGCAGGAGACCTGTGAAGTAAGTTCGCGGGACAGCCCGGAGAGTACCCTTGTGTGAGCTGTTCTTCCGGGGACAGGATTTAGAAATATAAATTTCATTACAGAAAGGAGTTTTTACTATGGCTGAGCTTACTCCCATAGAAAGAGTAAAAAAGTTTTGGAACCGTGAACCTTTAGACAAGCCGCTATTTTTTACGGGGATGGGTATGCTTACGCTCCCTGCGATAAAAAAGCTGGGCTACAATTTTCCGAGCGTTCACAGGCATGCCGATAGGATGGCCATGGCGGCTATCGAGTCCGCCCGAATGTATAATATAGATTGTGTTACGATTCCCTTTGATATGTGCATGGAATCAGAGGCCTTAGGTAACGAGATCAGTCTTTACGAGGAGTCGGAGGATATCCTTTATCCCACCATCCCTTATAAAAAATGGGAAGAATTGGATCAGGTGGAAATTACGCAGGATGACATTGACAATATCATGGATAAATATCCGATGAACCTGCTTCCCGAGGCTATAAAGATCATAAAAAAAGAGGCTCCGGAGTACCCCGTGGGTGCCTGGCAGTTAGGGCCCTTCACCCAGTGCGGGCAGACCATCGAACTGGACAAGGTCCTGAAGGGGGTCTTCAAGCATAAAGAGCGGGTGGAGGCCATTTTAGACCAGGTATCGGACATGATCATTAACATCGGGAAGGCGCTTCTGGATGCCGGGGCGGATTTCATCACGCTCCGTGAGCCGGGAGTGGCAGCTGATCTACTCAGCCCCAAAACCTTCAAAGAGATGATCCAGCCGAGGTTAACGCGGATTTTGGAGGCGTGGAGGCCCCCCAAGGTGCTGCATATCTGCGGGTCAACAGATCCTCTGGTCGAGATGATGTGGCAGGTTGTTACTGATTCGGGGGGGCAAGGCGTCAGTTTTGA
>Ga0114925_10001549_pt1 | contig 11414 bp, 10 predicted proteins | sample SumtaG_2_FD_87287 | JGI IMG/M metagenome (GOLD analysis project Ga0114925, IMG submission 87287) | Deep subsurface microbial communities from Indian Ocean to uncover new lineages of life (NeLLi) - Sumatra_00607 metaG | ecosystem: Environmental > Aquatic > Marine > Oceanic > Sediment | place...
ATGCGGCATTAAGTCAAGAAGCAAAAATTGAAGAGATTTCTCTTAACTCGTACATTAACAATCTTTTGGCTGAGCGACATACGGCTTATAAAACAGATAAACGGCTCGAAAGGATTGAAAAAATGTTGTTAGGTTTATTTTGGGGTAATAGTCAAGCAGCGACTGATAAAATGACCTCACACCAATTGGAAACTATGAAACACAGTGTTACAAACACTTTTTTAATGGAAAGGGCTTAATTAAAAATGAAAGTTGCAAATAAATTTTCCACTTTACTTTGTGATGATATTAGGCAGGAAATGGGCGGAAAATTATCTTTTATAGGTGTATACTCTAAAGATATTATCTTTAGAGAAATCCCTACCATATACCCAAAGCTATGCTTGGGTATAGTAATCGAAGGGGTAAAGGATGTTTTTGCCGATGTTAAAGCCGTTTTAAAAATTCCTGAATCAGATGATATCGTTATGAAATTAAAAGCGCCTGAGAAAATGTCAGTAAACGATAATCTTACTCTGAATATAACGATTTCCCCTTTCAGGGTAAAAGCAGCTGGACAGGCACGGTTTGACATCTATTTTGGGAATGCAAAAAGACCAAGCGTGTCTCATAAGTTTGGTATCAAAGTTATTGAAAAAAAATAAAAGTAAGATGTCGCTCGAAAACTTCATAGATGCCCCCCGGGCTTGCCCGGGGGGCATCTATAAGCATTGATGGTGGAACCCAAAGGCGATCCCGGGGTGATGGGTTCACCGAGTCAAACTTTTAGGCGAGCGTTTGCCAAAGCTACCGGAGGATAGAATTGCAGACTTGATCACGAAACTTAATGATTTGCGAGTGACCAATCTTCAAAGCCTTAATACTATGATGACAGCTCGTGGTGCAAATGATCTGCGCCACACCTTAACACCAGTTGGAAAGCGTTTCATTAAGTACCTCATGACCTCTTGAATCTTTTGCTATGAAGTTAAAAGGACTGAGATATGAAGGAAAAACAAAAGCAGTTTGTGCCAAGTGTAAAAAATACACCTGCCGATTTATAGAAACCGCTATACAATCTTATTGCGGTAATGATTTTGAGAAGTGATGGGTGTCAGCCGTGCAGGTCGTTATCAGTAAGGCGCAGAAGACAGTCTTTTTGATCAAACTTTCGGCAAGCCATCGGCTTTATGGTGTGGATGGCACAGAAGAAACGCGACTCACCAAAGTATTGGAATAAAAAGGGGCACAATTGCTGGTTCTCAACCGCCCTTCCACTCAGATAGGCGTACCAGTGTTCAGGATAATAAATTCCCGATGGCGGCTCAGGGGGTACACCTCCGATTTGGCAGCACACGCCGCATAGCGTGCACCATTGGCCGGGTGGCAGTTGGTGTTTCGTGCCATCCATTGGAATGCAGGTAACCGTCTCGGGATCAAAAAAGGCCTGGATATCATTTTTTACCCTGAGAAATGCCGCCGCCCAATCCACTAATTCTCCGGCGAGTACGGATTCCAGGTCGGGTCGGGACTTGTTGATATAGAAACGCATCCCAACCACATCAGCAAAGATCGTCCGCTCAAGCATGCCCAAAGGAAAATAGGGGTCAAGCAAAACCTTTTGTAATGTGGAAATCTCAGTTTGCTGATCATAACGAAAAAGCAACCGCGCGAGAAGGTCCTCCACAGGCGTCTGCATCTCAGAAGTTGACTTCATCAGCCGTTTTTGCTGGAAACCGGCAAATTGACTGAAAAGCTCAGAAATATGAAGGCGTTTCATATCCATTAGCAAGGGGCTCACCCCTTAGAAAGGTTGCATAATGAAAGGTGGGAAGTATGATTGATATCATCTGGAAGAGAATATTATATTTTGCGATTCATTTGTCATGTCGATTCATTCCATTGTATCGCCCGTTGTCTTAAAAAATGATCGGCAATAACAAGACTAACCATAGCTTCGCAGACAACATTGATACGGGGTATGGCCGAAACATCATGACGACCCTTTGTTGAAATGGTTCTGGATTTTCCAGACTGATCTATCGTCTTTTGCTCTATCAATATGGACGGAATCGGTTTTACGGCTGCACGGACCACAATATCATCACCGTTGGTAATTCCTGCAAGGATACCGCCGGCGTTATTTGATAAAAAGCCGTCAGCCGTTATGGGATCATTATTTTCAGAACCCTGCTTTTTTGCAGCCTCAAATCCGGCGCCAATTTCAACCCCCTTAACCGCTCCGATACTCATCAGGGCTTTGGCCAGATCCGCATCCATCTTATCAAATACCGGATCTCCCAACCCCGCTGGAACCCCTTTTGCGATAACCGCAACAATACCGCCGATTGAATCCCCCAACTCCTTGATTTGAATAACGCGCGCTTCCATCCTTTCGGCAGCATCCATATCCGGGCTGTAAAACATATTTTTATCGACTACATCCATATTGAATGTCTCTATACGAATACCACCGAGTTCCAGAGTGTATGCAGATATTTCGATATTTTCTTTTAAAAGAAGTGCCTTTGCTACTGCGCCTGCTGCTACCCTTGCAACGGTTTCCCTGCCGGATGAACGCCCGCCCCCGCGCCAGTCCCGTATACCATACTTGACCTGGTAAGTAATATCTCCGTGACCGGGTCTAAACAGTTCCGCGTGGGGCTCATATGCAGTGGAATCAGCGTCTCGGTTTTCGACCATGATCATGATGGGAGTTCCGGTTGTTATTCCATCAAAAACACCCGACATTATGACTGCGCTGTCCGGTTCCCTTCTGGGGGTGCTGGCGTGTGATCCGCCGGGTCGCCTGCGGTTCAACATCGACTGGATCATCTCCTCATCAAGGGGTATTCTTGGCGGGCAGCCATCTATTACAACACCGAGCCCCCTTCCGTGTGATTCACCCCATGTTGTTATTCTAAACAATGTTCCGAACGTGTTGCCTGGCATGTTCGATTCCTTCTAAACGGTTTGTGTTTATTTTGTTCTAACTCTAATCCGGATTTTCACGAAATGTTCGAGCTAAACATCTCCATATCATTAAGCTTTTCCAAAACAATGTCGCAGACCTCATTGACACCGGCATCATCTGTATCGACGAAAAAGTTCATCGCTGTCTCATAATACGGTTTGCGAATCGTCACTGTCGCTTCAATTTCCTCAAGTAAACCCTTCGATGTTAATGGAGGGCGAAAATCCTGGGTGTGTTCATCCTTCAGCATCCTTTTTTCGACGCTTTCCGGCCTTGCCCTCAACCAGACAAGCACACCGCTTCTTTTCATTTGCTTGACGTTGTTACTATCCAGCACGGCGCCGCCGCCCGTTGCCACAACATGCCGGTCGGAACCGCATATCCGCTTGATGACGGATCTTTCCTTTTCACGAAAGGCTTTCCAGCCGTGCCTGTCCACCATTTCGGAAATGCTCAATCCACATGTTCTGACCAGTTCCGAATCAGCATCAATAAAGGGCCATCCAAGGGTCATCGCAAGGGATTTTCCCACAGATGTCTTCCCGGTGCACCGGTATCCGATTAAAAAAATATTCATCGTTGTTCAAAACCGGACAAAATATTTGAAGGTTCGGGGTGTTTTTATTATAAAGACTTATTGATCAGCGGAATGGATGATCTTTTTTTTAAAGCGTGTACTGTTCGAGAGCATTAGGGAATCGTTAGAAAGAACAGACGCATGCCTATTTATTCTCACTGGAAGACTTACCGGCCATAATGTTAACCCATTTTTATACAAGGCCTCTGTTCTTTCTTTACGAACCCTTATGCACGAGTTTACACGATTTAACAAAAGATTATCCATGGAGCGTTTAACAGAAGAAATTCCCCAACTCCTGATTTACCTATGCTTGATACAGACCTTCAAACACATCCCAAAAATCCGGAAATGACTTTTCAACGCATTTTTCACCTTTGATAAAAACACCCGGGACCTTCAGCCCTGCCAGTGCGAAACTCATGGCCATTCGATGGTCCCCGTAAGTGTCGATTTCAGCGCCATGGGCGGGTCCGCCCCTTATGGTCATGCCGGTATCGCTGCATTCTGCTTCGATACCCATTTTAGAAAGCTCCTTCACAACAGAACCCAAACGATCACTCTCTTTTGCCTTTAAATGCGGTACATTTTTTATGACAGTGGTTCCCTTGGCAAACGCCGCGACAACGGCCAATGTCGGAACCATGTCCGGCATGTCGGCCATATCAACCGTTATCCCTGATAGGGGGCCGCCGATAACTTTAATGCCGTCCTTTTCATGAACCAGGGTACAGCCCATGGCTTGAAGGATCTCCGTAAAACGGACATCACCCTGGCGTGAATCCTTTTTAATGCCCTTTACATGGATGCCGGCACCGGTTATTGCAGCTGCAGCCCAGAAATATCCTGCCTGGGAACAGTCAGGCTCCACGAGATACGATCCAGCCCGATATACCTGCCCGCCATCGATCCTGAAGCGGTCATATCCCTCCCGCATAACCGTAATGCCAAAATTTTCCATAACATCGACGGTGATGTCCACGTAGGGTTTTGAAACAGGCCCTTCAATGACGTTTATCTCAACACCTGTAATTGTGTAAGGGGCAATTAAAAGTAATGCAGAGAGAAACTGACTGCTGATGCCGCACTTCAGCGCAATCCTTCCGCCTTCGATTTTTCCGCCAATGATTGAAACCGGAGGACATCCATTGTTTTCAACGCTGCGGGCAACAATCCCGATCTGGTTCAAGCCGTCTAACAGATCCTGAATCGGCCGTTCCCCCATACGTTCTGTCCCCGTGAGCGTATAAGTCCCTTGTCCGAGAGAGGCCACGGCGGTTAAAAGTCGCATCGAAGTCCCGGAATTTCCAAGATAGACAGGATCAGCGCTCGGTTTCAAAACCCCTTTTGTTCCATGTACCACAAGCCTGTCACTCTCATCATCTATCTTGACACCCAGCTGCTGCAAAGCAGTCAGAGTATAAAGGGTGTCCTCACTTTTAAGACCGTTGTGAATGGTGCAGATTCCATCAGAAAGGGCGGCTGCGATCAAAATTCTGTGAGTGAGGCTCTTCGAACCCGGAACATTCACTTGAGTGTCATTAATCTGTTTGGGTCTGATTTCAATCATATTCTTTTCCCAAACCATCCAGAACAGCCTTTCTCATCACAGACAGGGGCGCTTTTTTTCCGGTCCACAATTCAAACTGGAATGCCCCCTGATAGACAAACATCGAAGCGCCATCAATGGTTTTGCAGCCAATCTCATCCGCCTCCTTTATCAGCCGGGTCCTCAAAGGATTGTAAACAACGTCCATAACAACCATGGGACTGTTTATATCTTTCCTGTTTACCGGCATGGCATCGGTGTTGGGCGTCATTCCTACGGGGGTCGTGTTGATTAAAATTTGGCATTCTACTTTATTAAGGTCTGAAAGGGGCTGGAAGTCAGCCCCGAGGTCTTTCGCCAGATTTTCGCCTTTGGCCGTCGAACGGTTAGAAATAGTTACACGGCCGCCTTCAGATACTATCCCGAATCCTATGGCGCGTGCCGCCCCTCCTGCGCCGATGATAAGAACATCCTTATTGTCTATTGTTGTTTTTTCAGACAGGGCTTTTATGGCGCCGATACTGTCGGAATTGTATCCGGTTAAAATACCCTGGCGGTTATTGATCGTATTGACCGCCCCGATTTTCTGCGCTGTATCATCCAATTGATCAAGAAACGCCATTACAGAAACCTTGTGCGGTATGGTAATGCTGGCACCTTTGATATCAAGAGCTCTTATACCGTTAACCGCTGCGCCGATATCATGGACCCTGAAAGCAAGATATACGCCATTGAACCCGATATCGGAAAACGCCCGATTGTGCATCACAGGACTTAAACTGTGGGATACGGGATCTCCGAGTACTGCAAAAAGTGAAGTGCCTGAATCTATCATTACAGAATTATTTTTCTGTTATGGTTTCTTCTATTTTTAGACCAAAGTGTCTGCCGCCTTCTTCAATAGCCACAAGCACCTTATCCCCGGGGGCCAGATTTACAACGGAGACCGCTCTGCCTTCAGGGTCTGTCAGCCGTATGGTCTCAGCATTTTGAACGATATTGGTCACCTCTTTGTCTCCAACCATCGCCTTAACCAGCATCAATGGGCGTTTTTCGATCTTTAAACGTCCCACCGTACCCTCAATCGTATTTCCTTTGAAATCCACAATCAATACTGGATCACCTGCTGATAGTTCTGAAAGATACCTCGTTTTTCCACCGGGTACCCTCGTATAGGCATGCACCGGCCCCGCATTAACCCTGAAGGGTCTTGGAGAAACATAGGGATTGGAAATGCTTTCCGAATGAACAAGAAACAAGGCGCTGCTGGAGTTTCCGATCAGCATCCCCTGTCCGGCAGTCATGGAGGTGCATGTGTCCACACAAATCCTATCTCCCATCCCCACCGACTTGATATCTAAAACCTCAGCCGTTGAAAGGGTGACCTTATCCCCTTTTGAATGAAACCAGGAAAGCGTTTTTTTTAGCTCCATTGTATCGGTTGCATGAAACAGAATATGTTTCACTCCCTTTTCAAGAATACCGAATGCGGTTTGGGCTTCCTCCAAATTTCGAACTTGTGCAATAACATCCGCGTTTTTGGCAATTAAATTCTCAAGGGGTATGATTGTCCAATCACTGCTCTGGAGAATGACACGCTTGCTCTGACAGAGCTGGACGATTTCCGATTCGTCCTCATTGCTGGTGATGTTGAAGAAAACCACATCTTCTCCGAGTACCAGGTCACCGTCTTCGGAGATTGTCTCGATTCTTCCAAGTTCTTTAACTTTTTTGGAAAATCCCTTTGGGACCATAATTCCGTCCACTCCCCCTTCAAGGGCGGTTGTTACCATTTTTTTGTCCCAGGGATCCACCTTTACCCAGATTTTACGCATTCTTTTCTCCTAAATAGAAGCTTATTCAATACATCCACACACTTAGTCGAGAAATCCAAGGGCGTCTTCCACACTGTCGCCATCATGGACAATAGCTGAAATCGCCTGAACAATGCCGGTGGGATTTTTGTGCTGAAACACATTTCGGCCGATGGAAACCCCTGCCCCTCCGGCTTCTATTGAGCCTTTAACCATTTCCAGTATTTCCCGATCCGAATCCATCTTGGGTCCACCCGCAATGACCACCGGAACCCCACATCCGGAGACAACCTCTTTGAATGTCTCTACAGAACCGGTGTATGAAACCTTTACAATATCCGCCCCCATCTCGTATCCAACACGGGCGGCATGCTTGATCACGTTCACATTGAACTCGTCCTTGATTTTCTCTCCCCTCGGATAGATCATGGCAAGCAGTGGAATACCCCACATACGTGCTTCATTGCTTACCCAACCAAAGTCCCTCAGCATCTCTTTTTCCTCATCATCCCCCAGGTTCACATGAATGGAAACAGCGTCCGCACCCAGTTTGAGGGCTTCTTCGACCGTGCATACAAGGGTTTTGATGTTCGGGTATGGCGATAGACAGGTGGAAGCAGACAGATGGATGATCAGGCCAATATCTCTGCCCTCGCCGCGATGACCTTCACCCACAAGTCCTTTATGTTCCACTATGGCATTTGCGCCCCCTTCTGAAACCTTTTGGATTGCGTCTTTCATATTCCCAAGACCTTCGATGGGGCCCACAGAAATCCCGTGATCCATTGGAACAATGACGGCTTTACCCGTATTCCGGTTAATGATTCGCTCCATGCGGATCCGTTTGCCTAAATACGTCATAATCAACCCCTCCTTTCTAAGAAAAAAAGGCCGTAGAATCTTTCTCCACGGCCCTTAATAAATAAAAAGCCGCGGGTTCCGAGTCTGCCCGCGGCTTATTTTCGCTTTGTATGTTCTTATTGTCTCAGCGTACCCCAGGCAGACCGGTGGCGTAATAAAAGTACCAATAATAGAAAAAATAGCTGCCTGATAAATTTGTCTGCAATTCCATTCCTTTCCGAATAAGAGATCCTGTTTCAATTACACTACCCTCTTTTTTGTGTCAAGCTTTATTTCAAACCCTGAACGGATCAGAGAATCGATTGCCGCCGCTTTTTTATGTCAATCAATGTGTTTCATTTTATGCCAGGACCGGTGGTTACTTACGATTATCTTTCAGTGAACCGAAACAGCGAAGCCATTCCCCGTCTCGACTTGTCGGGGCTGCAGGGTACTCTTCAATATCTTCTTGTGGTAAATATACGTATCATCGGGTTGGCACCGAAGCCTTGTAAAGGGTAGCATCTCCTTCGATACCGTACATATCCACGCCGGCAGGAATAACAATGGATGTGCCTTTGTCCATATGAATTATATTATCCTTTCCAAATTCAGTAACAACCGCCTCTCCTTGCGTGCACAGGATAATTTCAATGCTTCTCCTGATGGAGCCCTTACAGATCATTCCTGCTTTGACATCAATCACAGATAGAACAAACTCTTCAACCGGTGTCGGATATTGACGTTCACAATCGCTGACCTGTTCGGCCGAAAGAATATTGACGTGTCTCTCTTTAAAATTGAGGACATTCAGAAGCTCCGGAACATCAACATGTTTGGGGGTCAGTCCGCCCCTTAAAACATTATCTGAATTTGCCATGAGTTCTATTCCCAAACCGTCAAGATATGCGTGGAGTTCTCCTGCCGGGAGGAACATGGCCTGACCCGGATTTAGACGAATCAGGTTCAAAAATAAGGGGGAAAAAATTCCGATATCTGCCGGATGCTCGGTGTGAAGATTTATCATCCACTGAAAAGTCTGATCTATATCGGCATATTTTCCCGCATTTTTTACTGCAGCGCCTGTGATTTGAACTTTTCGATCCTGATCCATCGTCATCAGCGCGTGAAAAAAACTTTTAAGCCCTCGGGAGTCCTGATCTTTTCGAAGCGCATCAAGTTCTTTTTCCAACCCGTTGGGGCAAACTTTTTCCATAAGTGAAAGAATATCTGATATTTTTCGAAAGCCGTTTAACGCCCAGAATGCTGTCAGTGCGCAAATACACTCAGGCTTGTGGTTGTCATCCTTATAGTTCCTGCTGGGCGCATTGAAAGGTATCCCGAGTCTATTTTCCCTTTCAAAGCCCTCAGTTGCCTGATAAATGCTGGGATGGGCCTGTATGGAAAGCGGTTTTGCTGCGGCGAGAACCTTAAACAGGTATGGAAGCCTGTTCCCAAACTTTTTTGCCGCCTCTTTTCCAAGAAAATCTTTAGGATTTTTTTCAATCAGCTTCAGCAGAGATTTCCATTCACCATTGCGTTTGACCATAGACGGGGCCTTGGGGTGTGCGCCCATCCAGAGTTCTGCCCGGGGTCTGTTTGAGAGATTTTTTTTGCCCAAAAGTTCCGGAATGGCGGTATAGGATCCCCATGCATATTCCTGGACCGCATTTTTTAATATACTTATTCTCTTCATTTTTCCTCGTTAAACAGATATAATGCGCTTCAGGGTTAAACTACCTTTCCATACGAGTACTATGCATATTATACCAAGGAATTTCAAGATTTTTAATAATTTCTGTATCTTGTCATTTTTAAAGATTCAAAGTGAACGATAAACCCATAACTTCTGGAGACGAGTATGATTTCACGGATCGATCATATTGCAATAGCGGTAAAGGATTATGAAAAAGCGCTTTATTTCTTCCAGGAAATACTGGGAGCAATCCCCGGTATTTCCGGAAAGGATCACGCTTTAAAATACGTATGGCAAAGCTTTTCCATGGGTGATCTCTCCGGATTCGAACTGTTGAAATCCACAGGAGAAGGGAGCTTTCTGGATAATTTTTTTAAAAAAAGAAAAACCGGCGGGGTTCACCATATTACATTACAGACGCCGGATATTCATGAAGCGAGAAAAAAACTGGATGACAGCCAGATTCCCTACTTCGGGTTTAATGAAAAAAATGATTTCTGGAAGGAACTCTTTATCCATCCGGATGATGCTTTCGGTGTCCTGATCCAGATGGCAGAGTTTGACCCGTACGACTGGCTCGATGAATCGGAAAAATTTCCCGATGGGCGGAAATGGTCTGTAAAAAAAGAAGGGGAAGGATATACACTCAGCCTTGCTCAGCACGGTAAAAGAAAAGCCAGGATAGAATTGACGGAATCGGAAATGAAAAAGTTGATCGGCGACCTTGAAGCGTCGTGCGGATTGAATTTTTCATAGATATCCAAGTTCATTCTGAATCTTTTTCCAAAATTGCTCAATGTCATTCGCAAAATGACTCTTTACGAGCTTATCAATCTTGATTTAATAGTATTACTTGTTTTTTAGGATTGCGTTGACCCGTTCCAATATGGGCGGATGAGAATAATTAATAAACACATAAAAAGGATGCGGGACAAGGTTAGAGAGATTGTGAACCGATAGCTTTTTCAAAGCATTGACCAGGGACTGGGGTTCCTTAGTGGTTTCAACGGCAAATCGGTCTGCCTCATACTCATTCTTTCTCGAAAGCATCTGAATGAAAATCCCTGTAATAAAACCAATGGGTGAGTACAGCATGCCAAAAAAGATGAGTCCCGCATACACGGATTTTTGATCCATGTAAAAAGCATCAAAAAGTCCTTGATAGGAAATGAACAAGGACAACAGAAAAAACATCACCCCCATTTGTATGATACCGATAATGAGCGATTGAAGGATATGTTTCTTTTTATAATGCCCCATTTCATGGGCCAGCACCGCTACCAGTTCCGGTACGGCGCTCTGTTTTATCAGCGTATCAAACAGGACAATCCGTTTCTGCCTGCCGAAACCGGTAAAAAATGCATTGGATTTACTGGAACGGCGGGAACCGTCCATGACATAGACATTTTCCAGAGGAAAAGCAATGGAACGTGCGTAGGAAATAATCGCTTCTTTGAGTTTCCCCTCTTCAAGCGGATCAAATTTATTAAAAAGCGGCATTATCCAGGCCGGAGCGATATACTGCATCACAAGCATAAAAAATGTAACTGCGATCCAGCTGTACCACCAGGCATTTGCACCGGCATATTCAAAAAAAGCAAAAATGCCTGCTACAAGCGGACCTCCCAGAATTATCGACAGCATCAATCCCTTGATGATGTCCATCACATAGGTGGACCACGTTGTTTTGTTGAAACCAAAACGCTCCTCGATCACAAAGGTAGAATAGATGTTGAAAGGAAACGACAGTATCGCCCTAAAAAGGATCAAAATTCCCATGTACACCAGACCGGTCACGACAGGGCCCTGATTCCAGGACCGCACCCATTGATCGAGGATTGGAAATCCTTTTCCAAACCAGAAAAGCAGAATAATGAAGAGACTAAAAGAAGCGGTGATCCATCCGAATCGCGTATTGACTCGCAGATACTCCTGGGATTTTCGATACTGCGCAGAATCATAAAAACCGCGGAAGGCTTCGGGGA
>Ga0114925_10001550_pt1 | contig 11412 bp, 7 predicted proteins | sample SumtaG_2_FD_87287 | JGI IMG/M metagenome (GOLD analysis project Ga0114925, IMG submission 87287) | Deep subsurface microbial communities from Indian Ocean to uncover new lineages of life (NeLLi) - Sumatra_00607 metaG | ecosystem: Environmental > Aquatic > Marine > Oceanic > Sediment | place...
AAATTGATATCCCCAAAATCTTAGCTAAAGAATATATTAAACGAGGTTATGCTCTTAAGAGGGATTTTATCAGGAGTGATGTTTTTAGTTTTAAGTTAAGGTTTGATGAAAAGAAGGGAAAGTGTTTTTTTTATGATAAGAAGATAAATGGTTGTCTTGTCCATACTTCAGGAATTAAACCACCGCAATGTTGGATTTACCCAACGAATTTTTCGAATCCTGAAAAGAAGGATTTAAGTTGTAAAAAAGCCAATGGGTGGAAGATCATTGATTCCAAGAAAACGAGAGAAGCTGAAGATTTATTAAAATATTATGTCTTTCTTTGCCAACTGGAAGCCAAAAAAGAATTAAAAAACATAGTTGATCGCGTCAACAGGAGTTTATCAAATGGTTACTTAAAAAATCTGTTGAAAAATACACCTCCGAGTCATATTTCTGGTTTTAAGGACAGTTGGGATAACTTTACTATTCTTCCCGCAGAAGGTATCTCATTACAATTAAAAAAATTATGTACTAGTGTAAATGCTACTTGCGAGTTGATTTTACATAATGAATTCTTGGAATGTAAGTCAATTTGTAATGAAGTTTCTGAAAATATCATTAAATTTTTACAACAAAACATTAATAATTATGTACACAAAATGGGTGTAGATATAACCGGAGAGTATTTATATAATGAATTAAAACTAGTAGAACAATTTCGTCGGGAATAAGAATAGGTAAAGCTCTAAATTTCAATGCTCTTTTTAGATGCATATATTCTCTGCATAATACTTACGTATATAATGTAAATACTTCGTATTATTTACATAATACGATCAGAATATGTATAAATAACAATTGTGATTTTATATGGCATTTTCAGATAAAAGTTTAAACGATTTGGCAAAAAATGTTTTTTCTGACAAGTATGAATTTGTTAAAGGTCCTGTACAAGTAAAAGGAAACTCTGGAAAGTCTTGGACCTTTGATGCTGTCGTAAAAAATAAATTGAACACTTTTGGGGTGTTTATTCGGGATTGGAAAAGAGAAATTTCGATTACCCAACTACGGCAATTACACAAGGCATGTATTGATACTAAAATCCAAGGGGGTATTATGGTGTGTAATGTCATAACAGATTTCTCTCGGGATTACAGTACACAATTTGGATTACAACTACTTTCAAGGGGTCATTTAATTTCAACATTAAGACGAAGGAAATTCCAAAATAATTTTTAAATAGGATAAGGGGTTGCTCAAAATGTGTAAAGGCTTCAATTGCTTGGACTGTCCTGTATTTAATAGCCAAAATTGCTATTATTACGGAAAAGACTTTATGGATTATTATAAAAAGGTTCAGCTTGAGAATACGAATAGATACCTAACTCCATATTTCAGTAATTTGGAATCTGTAGAGTTAAACATCTGATGTTGCTTTTAAGCACAATTTTGAAAATTAGGTATAATTTATCTCCTCCATAAATATCAGATTATGATTCCTTGCTTTTTCATTATAATTTAGTATATTTTTGTGATCTTTGTTTTCTAGGGCATGAAAAGGTTATAAATTTATAAATTACCAATTAAAATATTTATAATATAGTAAAAAAGAAATTCAAAGGATAAAATTTGATCTCTATATATCAATTTAATAAAGAATTAGGAGATTTTGAAGAAACAGAATTAATAGAAAATGTCCCTTTATTCGAATTATTGGATTCGAATAAAATCCTACTATTTGTTGATGCTCATGAGAAAAATGTTTGGATTTGGCAAGGAGAGAATACTTCTACAAGAATGAAGTTTGTTTCCTCTCAAACAGCACTACACATAAGGGATAAACATGATATAAGTTTCATGATCCATTCAATTGACGAAGGTGAAGAAACGGCTGCTTTTAAAATATTTGTAGGGCTTGTATAATATTAATAATGAAAGAGCTATAGTTTATCATGGATACATCTTCTGTTTCTATTAGAAAAATTTGCAGAGAGTTTTGATATAAAACATTGATTATTTGAACCAATATTGTAAATCACTGAAATAATTACAAAAGATAATGAAGATCTAATAAGCTTTAAGAAAGACAAAATTATTAAACATGAGATCTTGAACTAATCTAACATCCTACTAAATATTAAAATATAACATTAGGTATTATTTTGAATTTAAAAAAAGAAGATTCTGAAGAAGAATTCGTATTTGAGTTCTATGATGATGATTTTACTGAATCCTTAGAATCGGAAGTTTCAAAAGAAAAAGAGAAATATAAGAAGGTCAATTTTGAGGAAGACTTAAATGATGAACAACTTGAGATCATCAATAACATAAAAGGTCCAATGTTAGTCATTGCAGGAGCAGGGAGTGGTAAAACCAGGACAATTACTTATTCAGTTGCTAAACTATTATCTTCCGGTGTAAAACCCAGTCAGATCATGTTAGTTACTTTTACAAATAAAGCTGCTAACGAAATGATCAAGCGAGTAGAAACTCTTCTTGGAAAGCGTCCAAAAGGTATATGGGGAGGTACATTTCATTCAATTGCTAACAGATTTATTCGAATATATGCAAAGACACTTGGTTTGAAGGCAAATTATACAATAATGGACGAAACTGATGCTAGAGCGCTAATGAAACTTTCAAGTGAGAAAGCAGATGTGAAAGAAATTGAAGAACGCTTCCCTAATTCTAGAATGGTAAAATCAATCTTGTCATATTCGATTAATTGCAATAAGACAATCCGAGATGTAATTCTATGGAAGTACTCTCAATTTGAAAAGGACGAAATTATTAAAAAGTTAGAAGAAGTCTTTAAAATTTATAGAGAAAAAAAGGCTCAAGATAATTTAGTTGATTTTGATGATTTATTGATATATTGGAATCAGTTATTGGATGAGAGATCAGTTGCTCAGTTAATAGCACGAAATATTAGATATGTACTCGTTGATGAATATCAAGATACAAACTATATTCAAGATGAAATTATATATAAGATTGTAAAACAAAATCCAGAACATAATGTAATGGCTGTAGGAGATGATGCTCAAAGTATTTATGCTTTTCGTGGAGCTAATTTCCAGAATATTCTAAATTTCCAAAAAAAATATGAAAACTGTAAAAGATATACTATTACTTACAATTACAGGAGCATACCACAAATATTAGCCTTAGCTAATGATTCTATTCTTCATAATGATAATCAATTTAAAAAATCGATGAGAACAACTCGTCCTAATGGAATGAAACCTTTTCAAGTTAACGTAGGAGATGATTGGGAGCAAGCAGGATTTATTGCAAATCAGATTTTGAAATTACGGTCAGAAGATATTCCCTTAGAAAATATTGCAGTTTTGGTCCGAGCTGGTTTTCATACTCTACGTATTGAACTTGAACTAAAAAGTAAAAATATACCGTATGAAGTAAGAGCAGGAGTTGCATTTTTTGAAAAAGCTCATATTAAAGATTTGATAGCTCATTTACGGATAATTGAGAATCCTTTTGATGAAATCTCATGGTCTCGGATTTTTTCTATTATTCAAGGTATAGGTACTACTTCAGGAACAAAAATTTTTGAAGTTATTTCGAAAGTTGAAAATCCTGTTAATGCACTAAAAAACAAGATGTTTTATACTGAAAAACTAAAAGGATCTAAAATACCCAAAGAAGGAATAAAAAATACAATATCTCATATAAAGAATCTAGAAGGATTAACTCCTGTAGATCCCCCCTCTGAGATAATTAAAAAACTAACTGCAGTCTTAACAGATTATATCAAAGCAAAATATGATAATTGGCAAGATCGATTAGACGATTTAAATCAATTAAGTATTTATGCAAATAATTTTCCGACCATTCGTAAGTTGTTAGAGAATTTAAGTTTAAACATATCCAATCTGGAATCTAAAACAGTTTTAGCAGGGAGTCAGAAAGAAGAAGAAAGACCTTTAATTTTATCTACTATCCACCGAGCAAAAGGTCTGGAGTGGAGAGTAGTATTTATCCCAATGTTATGCGAAGATTCTTTTCCTAGCTCCAGAGTAAAAGGAGATCTGGAAGGCTTAGAAGAAGAACGTCGTGTTTTTTATGTAGCTGTAACACGGGCAAAGGATCAACTATATCTAATATCTCCTTCACTTATGAAAGGTTTTAGAGGATTCCAAACTTTAAGACCATCCCCATTTATTTCAGAATTAAATCCTAAAGTATATCAAAAGTCTTCAGTATATATCGGATCGTCAAAAGAGCGGACAAGAAAAGTGCCCAAAGGTTCCCAAAAATCACTTTTTCATACAGCAGATGAATTACTAAAAAAGAAAAAAACAAGTAAATAAGCTATATTACTTGTAAAGAAAACAAGAAGATAATTACTAAATTATTTTCTGGTTAATCCTCACCTTTAAAATTGTAAGAGTCTTCTTTTTTAAATAAGAAAAGAGTTATTATAGGGATATGGAAGAGAAGAAAAATTCTAGTACGTCATTAATGGAGTTCATTAGCTCACGTCAGCAAAACCAAGAGACATCTGATGATCCCTTTATCAATAAGGACATTACCAAATTAGTGGCTATCCCCCTCTACGACTTTAATTTCTTTTTTGATATTGTCGAGGCGGATGAGATTACTCGAAAAGAGCTAAATATTATACTCAATGAAACAAAATTGTTACCTGCCGCATTGGGGAACTTTCATGGAGCCTATCCAGGAGGATTATTCGATCATACACTATTGGTAGTAAATTATGCTCATTATATTTGGAAATCTCTAAATGACCAATCTTGGCTTAAAAAGGTTATTTTAACCGCGATATGCCATGATTTTGGTAAAATTTCTTATTATGGAACTAAACTTAAGGTGAAAGAAAGAAGGATTAAAATCTCTTTCGATGAAGCAGAGCTTATTCGTTCAGAAATAGGGGATAAATTCAATTTAACCGGGAAAGACAGACATGTAGAAAACGCCATCGCAGTCATCAAAAACTATTTAAGTGAGTATGAGTCGTTGTTTGATAATGAGATGTATATTGGTATAATCTTCCATCACGGAAGTTGGAGCAAATATCTTCCGCAAGAAATGAATGAATTAGCTTCATTAATTCATGTAGCTGATATGATAGCAAGTCAAGTACTTAAAATATAGAATTTTATAATATTCTCACCCCATTTTCCAATGAAATTTAAAAAATTTAATGATTTTAGTGAGTAAAGAAGATTCTGTTATAAAGATAGTTCTCGAGGATCTACTCGCAAGATATAAAGAAGATATCATTGCAATTTATGGAATAGGGAGTTATTTTGATGAAGAGATCCCTAGCTCATGGAAGAATAATGATATTGATATCATTGCAATTGTGAAATCATTAAAGCGATTTCCTAAAGTTGATTGGACTGAAGTAAAGTTCTTAAAAAGAAAGTTAGAAGGAAAAGAAGTATGGATTGGTTTTAATTCATTGGAAGGATATCAAAATAAAGACTTGTTTAGATCACAATCATTTTCAAATTATGAATGGAGTATACTGGATATTAAATACCCTCAAAACTCTGTGTTGCTCTATGGGAAAGATATTCGAGATCAATTACCAGATATCAAAAGCTTAGTATTTGATTTTGATGATATTTTAGCTAGAGGTTTGTATCATCTTGATAAAAGTCTAGGTGAAAAAAACCAGGATATTGCCAAGAAAGAATTCTCAAAAGCGGTGTTTAAAACTGGATTCTATATTTGTGTCTACTTTAATACAGGATTTACAGATACGAGGGTCTTACACATTGGACAAAAAATGAAAGAGACGAGTGAGGTAGTAAGAAAAATAGAGGATATCAATGGTTATTTCGAGGAAACAATCGTTTTTAGGACTACAGGATATTATATCACCAAATTTAAGAAACTTCGAGAAGAGTTTGTCAAATTTCTCTTTACTCTATTAGAATTAGGGGGTTTACATAAAAAGATGTCTACTTCTGAGTTAAAGGGCTATTTTACTTCTTCATTTAGTGGATTCCCTCATTTGATACACTTCCTCAATAAATTTTACAAAGGTAAAATGTCTCAGAATTCAAGTGTAAAAGAGATTATAGATTTCCAAAGTATAAATTTTATTGGAACAGTGAAAGAAGTAGGTAAGAGACACAGTTTTGAAAGAGCTGACGGTTCTAAAGGCTCTTTTGCATCATTTATAGTAGAAGATCAATCTGGAGTTGTTCGCGTTGTTATATGGAATGATGAAATAAGGAGACGATTATTTCAAGATTTAACTAAGAACTCAACTGTAGAAATTATAAATGGATATATTAAATTAGGTTACAAGAACAAAGTTGAAGTACACATCGGAAAGCACGGAAATGTCGTTATCCATGAGATTTTCTCACCAACAAGGAGGATAAAAAGAGACATATCGAAATCTAAGGTTATAACTCAATTAAAGATGTTAGATATCAATGAAACAAAAGTAAAAAGAACTCCATGTCATTTCTGTGGATTATTATGTTCCCCATCTGCTAAAAGATGCCCTAAATGTGGGGAACCGTTAAATTCAGAATTTTAACTAGTTATTTTCTTTTGTAACTCTGGTTATGTGGTTTTCCTTTTTGAAATTGAATATATCAGTCACAAAAGAATCAAGATTTCTCTCATGGGATATGATTATCATTTGAGAAGTATTTAATTTTTCAAAAATAGGTTGCATCCGATTAATTTGTTGCTGACTGAAACCATCTGTTGGTTCATCTAAAATCAGAAGATCCTTTGTCTTTACTTCTTGATATCTCTCATTAATAATTTTATTTAAAGCTAATCTATAAGCTAAAGAAAGTGCGCTTTTCTCTCCCCCAGATAAGTCTTTGAATGGTGATTCATAACCGTTAACATGAATAATAGGTTGAAAATCATCAGCTTTAATCTCAACTTCTATATTTCTATCCTCTACTAATTCATGGAACCACTCTTTAAAATAGGAATTAAAATGATGCGCACTTGAGGAAAGAATTTTTTTTTCGATATCTCTGATTAACACAGGAAATCCTTCTCCAACCCAATTTTTAAGTTGGGTGTAATAGGTTAAATCCTCTTGAATTTCCTTTTTTAGCTTTATATTCGAATTAATTTCTGCTAGTTCCTTCTGTAAATATTCAAGAGTTTTGTTTTGGGCACTTAACTCTTTTCCAGATGATTCTTTACCAAAGTTCAGTTCATTTAGAGCTTTTTTTTCGGTTTTAAGTTTAACTTTTATCTCTTCTCCCATGCCTTTAAATTTGAGTAAGTTGGTATTTTTACCAAATTCTAATAAGATAGTAATTATATCTTTTTGATTATTATTGATATTAACAAACAGTTCATTTATTTGAGAATTTAAATCTGTTAGTCTTTTCCTCTTTTCTGAGATTAGATTATTTAATGAATCCTTTTTATTTTTAACTTTCTGGGATTCACGTTTGATTTTAAGCAATTTCTTTTGTTCATTCACTTTTAACAGTAGACTGTCAATTTCATTTGTAAGATTTCCTACTTTTATTTTTGCTTCTTGGAATTCCTTTTCAAATCTATCTTTCTCATGAATCGCTTGACCACATAAAGCACACTTGCCTTCCTTCAATAATTTATCTACATCTGCTAGTCCTTTTTTTACCACCGCACTCTCTTTTTCTTTTTGAGACTTTAAATTTTGTGATTGTTCCAATTGAGATTCTAATTGAGCTTCGCTGAGTTTTGTAGGTATCATAATTTCTGTTAATTCCCTTAACTCTCCTTCTTTTTCACCTATTTCTTTTTGCATTTTATTTAGGGAAGCTTTATTTTTCTTTTGTTTAGCTCTATATTCACTGATATTGGACTCCTTATTTTCAATTTGAGCAATTTTTTTTGAGTAATTATCTAAATCCTTTTGAAATTCTTCAACAACCATTTCTTGAGAAGCAATGTCCTTTTCTTTTGTACTAATTTTATTTTCAATTTTAATAATTTTCTGTTTTGCTTGCCCTATTTCTTTCTTCTGCTGAAGAATCTTTTCCTCGGGATCACCAATCTGCTCAATTCTGATCTTATATTCCTTTACTCTATCATTTAAGAAATCTTTGATGAAATCTATATTCCTCAAGGTAATTTCGTATTTTTCAATCCCAAAAACTTCTTTTAGTATCTCAAACCGATCATCTGGTTCTGCTTGAATGATTTCTTTTATCTGTTCTTGAGGGGTATATACTGTATATCTGAATAAGGGAAGCTTAGTTGCTTTTTCATATCGAGAAACAGAATATGAGAGCAGAGACAATATTTTTCTGCGCATATCTGTAGGAGCGTAAGTAAAACTTGTTCCATTATCATGATCGATAAAAATACATTCTTTTTGGGAAACCCTTCCCTTTCTATCTTTTGATAAACTGCGTTTAACTGAATATTTCTTACCTTCAATTAAAAATGTTAAATTAACTGAAGCAGTGCCTTTTCCCCTTCTTAAAAGAGAATCTCCACTTAAATCACCGTGAGTTAAAGTCCCAAATAAAGCAAATTCTATTGATTTCAAGACTGAGGACTTGCCACTACCCACATCTCCAAAGAACAACATAGTTGATGTAGGAAATTTTATTTCTTCACTCCTAATACTTCTAATATTATTAATTTCTATTGATTCTAAAATCATTGTTTCCGCTCCTTAGGCTTATAGATTTCAAAAATACTCAAAAACACTTGTTTCAAAGAATCATTATAGTCCATTACTTTTGTACCAATTTGCCTTTCTGACCCAAGGGTGACAAGAAGTTGATGGATTTTCTTTTCAATCTTATCAGTTGGAAAATTCTTAATTTTTACTTTGCTAGCATGCTCTTTTATTAAGGTTGTTTCAATTTCTTCATTACTTTCCCCCGTTGATACACTTATTGATTGATATTCCACTGTAGTAAGAGCATTTTTATTAATAAAAACCTCATAAGCACCATTCTCTTTAAGGTTTTGAATAAGTTCATTGGATTTTATATCATACGTCTTACCCGAGGATAAGGTTCCAAATAATCTGATTGTTACGATTTTATCTTGATAATCTCGATTTGATAACGCCTGTCTCAATTGTTCTAGAACTTCAGAAACAGATTTATTGTTACAATTCAAAAGTATATTTTCTATATCAACTACTTTAACAGGGTTGAATTTTACTTCTAAAAACAGTTTTTCCTCTCCTATTTCACCTGATACAAGGCAAAATCCCCCATATTTAACTCTTTCTAACTCTCTGAAATCTGTAGGGAAGACGCAGCCAGGATATATTATGTTATTTTTCTCGTTGACTTGTAATGTCACTCCATCTACCTTCAATTTTTCAGGAAGTAGTTTATGGAGATGACCTCCGGCATAATAATCAAAACCTTGAGGTAGTAAGGATTTTGGTGCGGATTCCATATCTTTAAATTCTTTAGGTTTTAATTCACTTAACATGGTGTGGAGAATGAAGATTTTAGGTCCTTTTTCTGCCTCAAGAGTTCGTCTATCTAATACTTGATATTCTTCGATCTCTAGACTACGTTTTCTAGCCCTTAATCCTGTTAATTTGATGTTCGTTTTTGGATCTATAAGAAAATTTAACCTTATTTTATTATCATCGTCGATCTCTGGATTCCAAACATCTATAAATAATCCTGCTGTAATCAAAGGTCTAACCATTGATTTGTTTGACGGAGAAAAATCATGTGAACCCATTATTCCATATACAGGGATTTCAAGATCCTTTAATTTCTTCAATTCCTTTGTAGCTAAATCTATAACTTCTACATTTGGATTGCTTATATCGTATAAATCTCCACTAATGATGACAAAATCTGCATTTTCCTTAATGATATTATTGACCACTTCTTCGAATGCCTTATAACCTAATTTGTTCATTCGTTCATTTCGCCATGCACCTAAATGAACATCGGAAATATGTGCAAATTTGATTTTCATATCCAAACCTTATTATTTTTTATTAATTTATCCCCGGAAATGCTTTTCTTATCTTTTTATCTGTTTTGGGATCATTTTTTTTGCCTGTTAATAGATCATCAAATAATGGAATCTTAATTGGGATTGCAAACTTAGTAAAATTCGATGTAATAATAGCTTCACCAATATCTAAACTTGCAATTGCTTGACTATCATCCGAAAGATCTTGGGCAGAACTTTTTATTAGAATTTCTCTTTCAGGGCCCATTTCATTCCCTAGGATAATTTTTGTGTTCATATTTGCCAGAATTTCTCGTGGGATTAAACTTGGCAATTGAGTTAATGCGATTAATCCGATTTTAAATTTCCTTCCTTCACGTGCTATTTTTCCAAAAACATTTTCCCCCGCTTCTAATACTTTTTGACCAATAACTCTTGGAGCTTCCTCTAGAACTATTGTTACAACTGGTTTATCGATTAACTTATCTTCGTATTTTAAATTCTTATATTTTTTAAATAATCCATCAACTATAATGGTTGCCATAAATATCTCTTCAGAGCTACTAAATAATGAAGTATCAATAATTACTGTTTTTCCTTCCATTAGGAATTTTATAATAGAGTCAATTGTAGTCTCATGACTACTAAGTGTAAATATTCCTCTTTCCTTGGTTATTTGTCCTACTTCATTTGTCTCAACATCTAATAAAAGTGCTAATCTTCTTCTTATTACTGAAATAGTTACTTCTTGTATACCCTCTGGAGTTTTCGTTATTTCATCAAATATTTTTTCAATCCAATCTTTTCTATATTTTTTGTAATACGTATATAGGGCATCTTTTTGAGGAGGACTAAAACTCAGAGTTCCTAGTACATGTGATGGATATAAACTTTTTATGTTGAATTTAAGATCTAATTTACCAGGGATATCTCTTATTGTAAAATATTTCAAATTCTCTAAACTTTTTGGATGATCTTTAAGCCCTTTCTGACTAATGGTTCCATAATATTCATTATGAGGATCAAATACCAGTTTACCACACTCATCATTTTCCATTAAATTAAACAAGATTGTTTTAACTAAATTTGATTTTCCTCTTCCCGTTGTTGCGGGAATTAGAACATGATGACTTAATACTTTATCTGCTTCTAGTATTACTTCTGTATTTAAAACTTTAGACCCAGAACGAATCTTTCCTAGAGGTATAGGATTTTCGATTATTTTCTCCTTAAAAAATTCCAAATGATTGTCATCAATATCAAAAATATCTGAAAAAAAACTAGGTAATCGTTTAGGAAGGAATAATTCATTTTCTTTAACATTTATTAATGGTCTTGCTAGAGCCATTACATAATTTCTTAATTCCGGTTCATAGACTTTCAAGTCACTGTTATCTCTTTCTAGTCCATAACCTGCCATTAATTCGAGTACGTTACCGGGAATTTGACTTCCAAAAAAAAGGTCTTTAATTTGATAAATGCTGTAATTTTTCTTATCTTTTCCAGCAATAAAAAGCTGTCCTA
>Ga0114925_10001551_pt1 | contig 11412 bp, 13 predicted proteins | sample SumtaG_2_FD_87287 | JGI IMG/M metagenome (GOLD analysis project Ga0114925, IMG submission 87287) | Deep subsurface microbial communities from Indian Ocean to uncover new lineages of life (NeLLi) - Sumatra_00607 metaG | ecosystem: Environmental > Aquatic > Marine > Oceanic > Sediment | place...
ATTAAATAAGAGTTTATGTGAAGATCGTACACGATTTCCTTTCACTCATGTATATCTTCATGGCGATTTAAAAGATATTCTAACTATATTACATATTGATAAAGATTTGCAAATTAGAGCGGTGGAAGTTGAACAATTATCAATAGAAAATATTTTTTCTAAAGATCAAGTTGTAGAAATTATTGGAAAATTAGTAGATGAAATTGAAGTATTAAGAGAAGATTATAATAATTTATTCGAAAAATATCAAGAAATAAAAGACAAAGTTGGCGAAAATCAAATAATCGGGTGGATTAAATCTTTGGGAGAAAACGTTATGGACTTCATAAAAAATATTTTTGACAATTAACTTAAAATGATTTGTTAATACAATTTTCGGCTAATAATAACTTCGAGCTCTGCGTTTAAAAAACAAAGGTTATCGTAATTATAAAATTGTTGGAATATCTCCTCTGCTCTTTCTCTAACTTCATCTTTCTTGTAATTTTCTTGACCTTTTTCAATGAAAAATTGCTTATCAGCGAGCATCCAACACAAATCATTGTAGCTATAATTCCTTTGAGAAAGGAAATACGCTGCAACTTCAATTTCGGCCTTTAAATCCTTATCAATATCTACATGTGTCATTTTTTATTATCAACCAATAACAATGAGATTATTTCTACAAAAAGAATTAAGTGAAATTATAGAAATTAAATTCTAATACAATTTTTAATTATTCTATAAATAATGCTGCGCAACTAAAGTTGTGAATTCTGAAATAAGCCAGCAGAGCTCATCGTAGGTACAGGAAGTCTGGAATGCTGCTTCGGCCCTCACTCTAATTTCATCGTCAATAACATTTTCTTCACCTTTCTGGATGATTAATTGCTTTTCAGCTAGAACCCAGCAGAGGTCATCATAGGATAATCCCTTCTGAGATAGATAATAAGCACCAACCCTCACATATTCATCAAATTCAATCATCTCTTCCTCTTCTTTAGCTTCAGAACCATCTTCAACTACCCCTGCTGTTCGATGTTTTACCACCTGTGTCAACCAACCCACTACGTCTACCGTCTCTTCAGATACTTTCTCGATTTTAGGTTTTTTAGGTATTTCTGGTTCATCTATAATTTCTGGTTCCTTTTTTACTTCAGTTATATCTGTTTCTTGAATTGGCACAGATGTTCTATATTGTCCAAGCTGTGTAAACCACCCAACTGCATCTGCTTTAGCTTCTAATTCCTTAACAACTTCAGGTTCTATTATTCTTTCTGGTTCTGCTGGTTTCTCTAATTTTAATTCGGGTCTTCTTTCAATAATTTCATCTTCCTTTACTCCTGCTTTTAGCATGTCCATCATTGCTGAAAAGGCGCCATATTCTCGGCCTTGATTCATTAAAAGAAGTTTAGCCGCACCTCCCTTCTCTTTATTTAAACGGCGTGCTCGTTTTACGATTTTATCTTGTCTAATTAAAGATATATCACTACCTATCCAAATAAATAACGTGTTTTCGTCAGCTACAATGTAGGCCTCTTGTTCTTTGAAGTCTAATTTGTTTATTGAATCTAATTCTCCCTTATTATTAATTAAAAACAACTTCATTGTATTTCCCATTTCTTTTATAAACATTAAATGTGTTGATCATTTTAAAAATCTTTTTATAATTCTTTATAATGTAATCTGAGATATATCATTTGAGATATAAAACAATTATATTTTAAAAAACACTAAATAATTAGTATATGAGCATTAATCTTTAAAAAAAGGAATAAGGTATCTTTTACCAAAGGAAATAATTTACTTTTTTAAGACAATTTTTAATATTACAGTTATAACCATCACTGCAGAGGCTTTTCTCCCATAATCTTTCATCTCGAAGTAATGCGCAAGTGAACTCAAGTAAAAAATAACTATTAATTTTTTTCCATATTTTTTTGAATGCCATATTTTTTCGATCCATTAATGAGCCTAAATGTATTTTAATCTTACATATATCATCGGATATAAACATATTATAACCATACCAATCTATATCTTCCGTGGAATATTCTTGAATTACATGCATTTTTTTACCACCTGACCTAAATTTAATTAGAAATTTTGATTTCAATCTCTAATACCATGTATATATGCCCGCAATCAGAGTTTATAAAAAGTCAATGAAGAAATACTTTCCAAGTACACTATTCGCAAAATTTTTGTAAGCGAAAAATTGCGACTATAGAACTATCTTTGGTAAGAGTGATACCTTCAATATATTAATAAAAATTCAAATATTAAAATCTAATGGCAAAAATTTAAATAGGAGTATTTTCAAACGATCGTTTATATATATAATTAGTCTTTTAAATATTCCTTTTTTCTTATTCATTTAAATTATTAGAATCTTGAGAATATGGCTTAAAATGTGGAATCCATCCTCTGACATTTTCTTTATAATGAATATAATTTTCTCCAAATCGTTCTATTAGCCCCTTTTTTTCCGCGAAATTCATATAAAGGATATTTAATAATAGAAAGACTAAAGCGTAAATAAAGACGCTGATCGAGTTGAAAATTAGTGCCTCACCAATTTGAGTTGTTATGACTCCTAATATCATTGGGTTTCTGACATACCTATAAGGGCCACTTATAACTAGCTTTTTTGTATGCATACTTGATGCTGGCATTAGAGTTCCTTTTCCTATTTTGAAGAAAAGTATGATACAGTCAATACTTAATATTAAACCCATGAGTAATACGATAAAACCAATAGTTAATAGGAAGATATTATCATTTAAAATCGGAATTAATGGTTGTTTGTCTATTAAAATTAGAAGTAGATACGGAATTATAATTAACCCAATAATTGGTAAACTTAGCGATATAAAAATCTTTTTTATTTCAACCATAATATTAACAGCTCATCGATTTTTTTGTAAGACATAAAGTTTTAAATCAATCTTAATTAAGGACCATCCTTAATATCTTTTATTAAAACTTTTGCTCCATCATTTCGAAGACTACGGACAATTCCAAGATTTATTCCTAAGATTTGTTTTCCTTGATTATCTTTTACTGGTAAAGGATCGCTCTCATCGAACCATTCGTCTTTTGCAAGTAAAGTCGCTAAATGACGTGTACAATTTATAAAACTGTATTTCCAATCAGTCTCCATACTACAGTCAGACTTCCAAGTACCCGCATCAGGGAGAGAAGTTTCCTCTTGAATTTCATTTTCCTTTGAAAACCAATATACTCCTGGTTTACCAGGACCTCCACAATCGCAACCTACAAAAAGATTTCCCGTGCATCCTGGCGCCATTATTATTCCATTTGATCCAGTAATTTCGAGAGCCTCATCACAACCAAAATAATAACTATGTAATGGTATATTTTTTCCCGTATTTACATTCCAGATTCCATATCGATTGGCTTTCTTTGTTTCGTATATAATAACTGCTGGCGAATCAAACTTAACCAATCCATATAATTTCTCCCAACCACACCACGCTCTAACTGCTGACACTGGTAATGAATTTCCTGGTATATCGCCTAAAAATTCTTGTACTATAGAGTGTTTGTGATATCCATCATCAAATAATGTAGCTGCGTGGTAATTATGTTCTTCTTTAATTTTCCATCGTAGTGTATAAAGTGGAAAACGAGTTTTATGACCTCGATATTCACCTGGGGCCTTTACTGACATCCACATTCTTATATTAACTGAGAGTACATTACCAATTGTTCCTTTTTTTACTAGTTCCATTGCTTTCACATAGGGCGGGTGATATCTGAAATTCTCATAGACTCGAAATCGCACTCCAGCTTTTTTCGCAGCATTTACCATTCTATCGTAAGAAGTCATAGTCATAGCAGGAGGCTTCTGAACTGACACGTGCTTTCCTGCTTCTGCAGCCTCAACAGCTAAAACTTCGTGTGTGCCATGAGGCGTTAAAATCTCTACAAGGTCAATACTTTCATCTTTATAACACTCTTCCGAACTTTTATAAATCTTCACTGATGTAGGAAGACCCATTTCTTCTCGGAATGCTTTTGCCCTTTTCGGATTTGTATCGCATAACGCTCGAATCTCAGCATCAGGAAATTCTTGATATCCCATTACATGCATTAACGCAATGTTTCCTGTGCCTATAAGCGCAACACCAATCTTTTTAGTCATAATTTTATAAACTCCTTTATATCTATTGGATTTAAGTTAAGAGAGAAGTTCTACAGCCTCCCGTCCTGACATCCCTTCCTTTACTCCGAACTCACGAGCCAATTTAGTAACCCCTTGGATTTCAGCCTCTAATAAATCTTCGCAAGTAATTAAATGTTGCTCAACACTTCCATGCGCTACTGCGATGACTTGCTCATGCTCTTCCATGAGTTTTACATCAAATGCACCACATCCCACCATACCTTTGGCACAAATAATTGCAACCCATTGTCCACTTTCCCAGCTCGCCTCAATACCTTGAGCTGCACCTTTATCATCTCTCATGGGAATATTTCGAACTATTACTTTTGACGTCATTCTTTCTAAGTCCATTTGATTTTATTTGAAAAGATTATTTTATTAAATAATTTTTAACTTATTATCATTTACTTATTTTGATGTGCTTAAGAATCCGATAGCCTTCCCTTTTATTACCAGATTCATAATTCATAATCAAAATTTTTATTAAAATCTTCAATCATTTGTTTTATTAATAACTAAAGAAAATGAAAAGGTAGATATTTTAAGGATTGAACTTAAATTAATATTGTAATCTTAAAAAGTGGTATTATGGCACGCTATAAAATTTTTGTGTTCGGACTTGATAATGCGGGGAAAACAACGATTACTAAATATATTAAAGAAGAGGCCGTAGTTGAGACTTCTCCTACACTTTCTTTCAGCATAGATCATATAATAATCGAAGATATTTACTTCGTCATGTGGGACGCTCCTGGGCAGGTCCATCTTCGACGGAGATGGGACCGGGGAATATTAGATACGAATGTCTTGATGTTTGTGTTGGATACATCAGAAAAAGAGCGGTTTAATGAAGCTAAAGAAGTATTAGACGAAATTATGGATGATCCAGAAACCCGCTCAATACCATTAATTTTTTGTTTTCATAAAATGGATACAGAAGAAGCTATAGAAAATGTAGAAAACGCGTTTTCAATATTTAATTTAACTTCCATTAGGGACAGAGGAGTATATCCTTTTAAAACCTCCGTCATGCCTCCTCAGGGTATTGAGGATTTAAAGGATAAATTAGTAGAAATTATACAGAAAATACACTCTGGCTAATTCTCCTTTTAAAAGAGTTTTGAATAAATATAAATAAGTAGTCAACAAAATTATAACTACTCTAAATAAATTAAATATATAAAATAGACCAAAATTTAATTAAAGGTGAAAATTTATGACGATAGATTGGGTGAAAGCGGAAGAGGCTCCTGGAAAGCCTCAAAAAGTAGAGGGAAGGTTTCTATTAGATCTTAGAGCTAAAATTAACGATTTAGAAACACAGATAACTACTAACAAAAGAGAAGTACACGATCTTTCAGAAAATTTAGCAGCAAGCAAAAAGAAAGTAGAAGAATTGAATGGTAGCTTAAATTCAACAGAGAAGGAATTAAAGGATTTAAAAGATGAGAACCAAATAACGAATGTTAATATGGCTAAACTGAAAGAAGAGAACTCGAAATTAGAGGAAAAACTCTCTGAAGTAGAAAACAATTTAAAAACCGTCTCTGAAAAAATAGCTAATTCAGACGAACTAATAAGCGAAAAGGATAAAAAAATAGAAGGCTTTGCAGCTAAAGAAAGTGAATTAGAAAGCATCAAAAAAGAATTGGAACCTAAAAATAAAGAAATTGGAGATCTAAAGGAAAAGCTTAAAGAGACTGAAGCATATTTAGAGACGAAAATAAATGCGGTAAATGACCTTAATAATAAACTTAGTTCTTTCGAATCTAGTGATGCTTCAAAAATCATTGATAAGATTAAAGATACTATGAAGCTAAAAGGATTCCTCTCTGATAAGGAACTTGAGGATATTTTAAGTTAAATACTATCTCTTTTTTTTTGAATAAACTATAACTTTTTTATATTCTAAAAATATAAAGGAGACCTAAATGAGTTATTTGGAAAGAACTTTTAGTTGGTTTCTAAAAACTAGAATATTTGGGGGCATTAAAAAATTAAAACAAAAGGAGTATTTGCCTTTCGCACTAATATTTTTAGTAGTTATGACTTTCAATACTAGTCTTGCAATATTATATAAATTGAATATATTAGTTTCTCTTGATTTCCTTCAAGCTATGTTAATATTAGAGCTATTCCTCTCTTTTGGGATTATCCTTTCTGGTTTAATGATAGGCAACTCAAAAAATAAATATCTTTATTATATTATTCCTTCATTTTTAATTGCTTTATTTATTGCTGCATTTTTCATTCTTGATTGGTCATATAACCAACCTTTCTTTCAATATACTAAATTAATCTACTTTTTAATTTGGGTTGCGATAGCTTCCATTTCTTTTTTCTTTTTAATGCTCTATTTTTTTACTTCATTTCCCAAGAAAATAATTACTCTCGGGATGCCAAAAGAACATATTTTTTTTAAATATGTGATTAAACTCCTGATATATGTCTCTCTACCGATATATGCATACATGATAATTGAATCTTTATTCACTCAAATCACCATTGGAGGTTTAATAATTGGCATATTAGGAATTGTAAGCTCTATTATAGTGTTAATTTATATTAAGCGCTCGCCAAAAAAAATTGAAACCACTCCAGGTATCATTAATTTTGCTACAGCTCTGGGTTTCTTTAATATGTTTATGTTTTATCATTTAATAATGAGCTTTTCAGAGCCGAGCACTTCTTTAAGTTCTTTAATAATCGATGTAATGATACTATCTATAATTATCCTTTATATTGTTCAAGGTCTTACAAGAAAAATTGTTGAAACGCCTACTCGAGAAATTGAACCATTTAAAAGTCCAGTTAGATTTCAATCGAGATTATATATTACTGATCGATTAAAAAAAGGATTTGGAGAGCGGGGATTGGTTATTATTATCATTGGTCTTGCGCTTGGATATCATATGGTGATTCTTGATTCTTTTCTAATTTCAGAAATGCCATTTTTATCTGGATTATTTACTCCGAATTTAATGATAAACGCGATTTATCATAGAATTTATTTGTTCTTTTCATTTATTACGATAATTATAGCAATAAATGTATTCTCTTCATCAAAACGGTTTAATGAATTTATGGTCGATAAATATACAGTTAAACAAACGTTCAAATATATAAGTAGCTATTTTCTAAGGCCTGAGAACGGGAGATCTTCTCCATTTGAGCATTCGATTCAACAATTGGGGGATAAAATAAAAGACGGGTTAAAATCATGGGGGGATAGGTGGGCACAAAAAATTCAAGGTTTTATTGGAGAAGACGAAAACTCTGATAAAAATGAAGTTGGTAAAGAATAGAGAATGAAATTCTTTTAAATTAATGTTCTCCTTCTTTTATAATATTGTAATTTAAAACCCTTTATATTCTTAATCTCCTAAATTTAAAGCGATTTTATAAAAAATAGAAATTAACTTTATAATTAAAATTAAAGATATTATAACATAGAAATTTAAATCATTTAAGATAAGGTGAGATAAGTTACAGTTAACATAGAATTAATGAAAGATGTTTATTTTGTAGGATACGTTGACTGGGAAGTGAGAAACGTAATCTAACTCAGAGATCGCTCAATATTTCCACGGGTATTCTACGCATAAAGGATCTTCGTATAATGCATATATCGTAAAAAGCGTAGAGAAAACGGTTTTAATTGATACGGTCAAACGACCTTATTTTAATTACTATCTTAAAAGTATTAAAGCGGTATGTGATCCCAAAGAAATTGATTATTTAATTATGAATCATATCGAACCCGATCACTCCGGTTCTTTTCCGCTCATCTTAAAGCATATTCCAAATGCTGAACTAATTGCTTCCACTAAAGGAGTTGAAATTTTAGAGCAACATTATCACGAGGACGTTGATGCGGGTGTATTCAAAAAAATTAGAGCTGTTAATGAAGGCGACACTTTGGATATCGGAAACGGAAAAAAATTCACTTTCGTGCCAATTCCAATGATTCATTGGCCTGATTCTATGGTATCGTTCATGACTGACGATAATAGTAAAAATATATTGTTTTCAAATGACGCATTTGGGCAACATATTGCTACATCTAAGCGTTGGGATGATGAGAATGATTTATCAGAAGTTCTCTGGGAAGCTGAAAAGTATTATGCTAATATTCTACTGCACCTATCAAAATTAATAGCGAAAACTTTACCTGTGGTCGGAGCATTACCAATCGACATAATCTGTCCCTCCCATGGTATTTGTTGGAGAAAAGATATATCCGTGATCTTAGAGAAGTATACGAAATGGTCAGCAGGGGAAATTGAAGAGAATAGTGTAATAATTATTTACGACACGATGTGGGAAAGTACAGAAAAAATCGCTATAGCACTTTACCAAGAGATTGAATATAGAGGAATTTCAGTAAAGAGATTTAATTTAACTTATTCGGACTATAGCGATGTAATTACCGAAGCAATGAAAGCAAAGGCAATTCTAGTCGGAAGTCCAACCTTAAACATGGGTCTGTTTCCCACTGTTGCAGAGTATTTATGTTATCAAAAAGGTTTAAAACCGATGAATAAAATAGGATTAGCATTTGGGTCCTATGGATGGAGTAAGGGAGCAGTAAAGGAAATCATTGAACAATTAAAAGCTACAAGAATTGATGTCTTAGATGAGTCTATAGAAATAAAATTTGTACCAAAACCAGAGGATCTGAATTTTAAGAATATAGTAGATAAGTTAGTTGAAAAAATGGGTTAAGAGGTATTGAAAAAATGGATTTTAGTTTAACTGAAGAGCAGAAACAACTACGCTTAAAAGCACGAGAATTTGCGTTAACTAAACTTCTCCCGGTAGTTCACAAATATGATGATATCGGAATCACTCCTGTCCATATTATCGAAGAGGCTTGGAAAGCGGATTTAATGAATTTAGATATTCCAAAAAAATACGGGGGAAATGAATATGGATTATTAGAATCTGCTCTGGTTGTAGAAGAGTTCGCTGCTGCGGCCCCTGGGATGGCAACAAGCATTTTTGCTAATGGTTTAGGGGAAGAACCTATATTAATGTCAGAAAATGATGCTCTAAAAGAAGAGATCTGTACAGATTTAATTAATAATTTTGGTTTAATCTCGTTTGCGACTTCTGAAACTGTTATGGGCTCTGATGTTGCTGGAATGAGTTGTAAGGCTGATAAAGACGGAGATGAATGGGTTTTAAATGGTAAAAAGTATTGGATAACAAATGCAGGTTTTGCAAAATATATCTCACTTTTTGCTAATGCAGACCCAAAATCAAGACATAAAGGAATATGCGGCTTTTTAATTCGCACTGACAGGGATGGCGTAGAAATTGGTCGACACATTGAAAAAATGGGGCATAGATGCTCTAATACTACAGTAGTAAATCTTAAGGGCTATAGGGTTCCCCCAGAAGATGTTCTAGCAGAGCCCGGAAAAGGATTCGCTTTAGCAATGAAAACTTTTTCAAGGACTCGACCAATAATTGGTGCTATGGCAACAGGTTTAGCTCGTTCAGCAATGGAATGGGCTATTCATTATGTAAAAAAGCGCAGAGCATTCGGGAAGAAACTTGCTGACTTTCAAGTATTACAGTTTAAAATCGCTGAAATGTTTCAGAAAGTCGAAACTTCCAGATTAATGACGTGGAGATCTTGTTGGGATGCGGATAATGGGAGAGACCCACTTCTTTGGGCTTCAATGACTAAATACTATGCAACTGAGATGGCTTTAGAAGTTGCTAATGATGCTTTACAATGCTACGGGGGATATGGATATACTAAAATGATGCCTATTGAGAAACTTTTTAGGGATGCCAAACTTTATCAAATTTATGAGGGAACGACACAGATTCAGAAGCTTATTATCTCTCGACATGCATTAGGAGCCTATGAACTGGTAATGCCCCCTATAGAAGATGTCCCTTATGCTCCTGTTGATGAAGATTGGCAAAAAAAGACAGAATATTTTGATGATATCACTAATTCAAAAGGAGCTAAAAAAGTATGGCGTTGTCGTATATGTGGACATATTCATTATGGAGATGACCCTCCTGAAGAATGTCCAGTTTGTAAATATCCTAAAGGTGTATTTAAGGAAGTTTGGTCAAAATAAACTTTTTTATTCAAATCCACTCTTACAAAAGATTTTCAAGTATTTTTTCTGCTGCAGAGTAGAAATCACGACAAACGTAAGTTGGATCAATTCCCCTCTCTTTTAAGTTATGATAATGACTTTCACCATGTCCTGTACAAAGATAAATCGTTCGACAGCCAGCATTTATACCCAATTGAATATCTGAAGGGTGATCTCCAATTACCCATGAATTTTTTAAATCAATTTTATATTCCTTTACACATTTTTCGATATTAAGTGTGCTGGGTTTTCTACAATTGCACCCGTCATCAGCAATATGAGGACAAACATATGTTTTTTCAATTTTGATACCATTATCTAACAAATCTGTAATTAAACAACCATGAAATATTGAAAAATCTGCCCAGCTATAGAGTCCTTTTCCAATCCCTGACTGATTCGTAATGATAATAAAAATAAAACTAGGTTGAAGTAATTTAAGACCTTCAATCACTCCAGGTAAAAGCTTGTAATCCTCAATTTTATGTACATATCCTTGGTCATAATTTAATGTACCATCACGGTCTAAAAAAATTGCTTTTCTTTTCTTCATTGTGCAACCCAAAAATTCTATTTAACTTAAATTTAATTCTTTTTACACTATAATACTTAAGAAAATATCAGAAAAGAAAGAAAAATTAATTAATATTATTATATTCATATTTAAGAGGATTTCCATAATCCATGAAGATTGCAATATTCTCTTGCTGTGAGACCATCAGTATCGGCAACCACAAAAGTGGCCTTTGGTTCATCGCCGGGGCTTAAAAATTTATGTTTGTAGCAATTCTCTTTACAAAGAAGTTCAATCCACATAATCCAATGTTCTTCTGTCATTGGATGGGGAGTACCCATTGATATACCTACATCAACGGTCACATTATTACCTTCAATTGTTATTTTTGGAACGTGTTTTTCGCCTTTCCAATCTGCGGTTTGTTCTTCCATTAATTGCATAGGTTGACCGCAACATATAGTTTCTGGTACTCCAGAGTTTAGAATTTCGATAACCTTTCCACATATATTACATTTGTATATTTCTTTTTGCTTCATTATAATCTCTCAATAATAATTTATTTAGTTATGTTTCTAAAAATAGTAATTTTGGTATTTAATAATTTA
>Ga0114925_10001552_pt1 | contig 11411 bp, 11 predicted proteins | sample SumtaG_2_FD_87287 | JGI IMG/M metagenome (GOLD analysis project Ga0114925, IMG submission 87287) | Deep subsurface microbial communities from Indian Ocean to uncover new lineages of life (NeLLi) - Sumatra_00607 metaG | ecosystem: Environmental > Aquatic > Marine > Oceanic > Sediment | place...
AGGAATTGTAACAGGAATAATTCAAGAAAATCCTGAAGCTAAATAATTACTTTTTTTCCATATTAACCTAACTATTATTTTTTCGGATTATTTTAAATTAAAAGCATTAAATTATTAATTCCAGAAATTTAGTATAAATACAATTAAATTGTCTAATATTTTATGAAAATATAAAAGTATAATAAAATAGGGGTATAAAATGGATTGTCCTAATTGTGGAGCAGTACTTAATAATAGTAATCAGAAATTTTGTGAAATATGTGGTTTTGAGCTAAATATAGAAGTTAAGGAAAAAGTTGAAATAATAAAACCACGTCGTAGGCTTAGGGTATTTTCACGTCGAGATTGTTGTTAAATTTATTTGTAACTTAAATTCTTTCTCCTTTTATAATATAGTAAACATCTTGAAGAATTTTATGTATTTAATGTATATAATGTATATTAGCTAATTCTATCATCTACAAAATCGTTCAAATTTAGAAGATATATGCTAAAGTAGTCAAAAGGAACGAGTTTTTTATACATTTTATATTTTATACGAAAATCCTTGAAAATTGATGGGTATTGAAAATCAAATCTAAGAGAATTAAATAATTTGTAAGACACAGACTTTAATTCGGGGAAAAGTTTAGTATTCTGGTTAGTAAAACAAGATTTATATAAAATAATGATTCGGGTTGATTTTTAAATTACGCAATATATTATAATTGGTGGGGGTCCGGCAGGAGCTACTGCTGCTTTGGAATTAAGGGGATTAGATCCAAAAGGAGAAGTATCAATCATCTCCAATGAAAATTATCAATTTTATAAAAGAAGTAAAATTATAAGTTTAGTTTCAGCAAATTGTTCTGAGGATGATCTTTTTCTAAAGGGAAAAACACTCTATGATGAACATAACATAAACTTTATTCACGGTCATGTTGAAAAAGTTTTACCTAACAGTAAACAAGTTCTGTTGAAGGATGGTAAAAAATATAGTTACGATTTTCTTTTAATTGCGTCTGGAGGAAATCCTTTAATATTACCGTGGAAAGGTATAGATCTAAAGGGTGTTTCCGCTCTATATAGCCTTGATGATGCTAAAAAGGTTGTTGAACAGGCTTGTAATGCCGAAAACGTTGTTGTTATAGGGGGTGGCTCAATTGCCATGAAAATAATTCAAAATTTTAAGAAAATGGGCTTAAATATCTCGATTGTGGAAAAAGCATCTCATTTATGGCCTATTGGTTTTGATAGAAAAATTGCTCGAATCGTTGAAAAAAGAATCAAACAAAATGGTATTCAAATATACTTGAATGAAGAAGTAGTTGAGTTTAGGGCCGATAATGAAAAGTTAACCCATGTAATTTTAAAGGGCGGTCGTGAGATTACTGCAGATATAGCTATTATAACAATTGGGACAAAACCCAATGTGGATTTTCTAAATGATACTTACGTTAAAGTTGACAAAGGAGTAATTGTAGATAGTAATCTGAGAACTACTATACCTAGTATATATGCAGCGGGTGATGTTGCTCAAATTTACGATCCACTCTATAATATCCCAATACTTCACACCACATGGGGAAATGCGAAAAAACAAGGTAGAATTGCCGCAATAAACATGACTGGAGGTAATTTAATGTATAAGGGAATAATTCCTATTCAAACCATAAAGATTTTTGGATTTATAGCCATTGCGGTAGGTATCACTCATTCTAAGAAAAACTATGATGAAATATCATGGGTTTCATTTGAAAAAGAGAAATGTAGGAAATTTGTTTTAAGAAACAATAAACTAATTGGAGCATTAGTTTTAGGAAAGGATATCGATAAGAAAATTCTAAAGCCCTTGTTAAAAAAAGTTGTTTCTAAACAAGTAGATATGAGCCATATCAGTAGTCTATTTTTAGAAGAAAATCTCGATTTTGAGACCTTATTCAATGAAATATAAATTTTTGAGATGGCATTCTCATCTCCATCGATAACTAAAATTTTTTTATCGATCTCATCGATTTCTTTTTAAGTTTTTTCAATTTGCGCTTCTTGTTGTTGAACTATTAATCATGGAGTATCACCGTGAGAACATAGTACTCAAGTTCATCCATGAGGATTCTCATGTCCCATAATAATCTTATGACAGTTCTGACATTCAAGTCTTACGATTCACACTTTTTCGGGTATTTTAACTACATTAATATCTCCACAAAATGGACAAGTTACATTGCTAGTATATTTCATAATAAAATCAAGGTATAATTAGTACAGCAAATTATTTAATTTCTGATATTTTTACTTTTTTTTCAAATTGTGTAAATTTAATAGAACTTGAAAGAAACTCATTTAAAGCTGCTTTTGATATTGTTATCAATAAATGAGTTATAACTCATAAACTTTTTAAATGAGTAAATACTCATTTATAGTAACTTTAAATATTTAATAATGAGGTAAAAAAAATGGAAAAAACAGTATTATTGGAAGAAAAAAATAGAGAAAAATCAAGTAATTGGTATGAAAAAGTAAATGGGAGTCTTATAGCATATTTTGGTTTTATTTTCTCAGTAACTTTTCTTACGATTGCCGCCATGTTATATAGTAACTCTGAATCTACGTTCAGTTTGTTAACTACCTACATAAGTGATCTAGGAGCAGCGTCAAGAAATTCATCCTTAGTGTTTGCAGTAGGCATGATTATTTCAGCTCCTGTTCGAGTGGCGTTTGGACTCTACTTGCTAAAATATTTAGAATCAGAAGGGGGTTCAAACAAAACCTTAAAAAACACTGCTAAGGCTATATACATTGGGGCGATCGGTTCTATCGCTTTGGCTGTGTTTCCTCATGATATATTTCGAATTGGTCACATGATTGGCTCTTTAGTCTACTTCGTCAGCGTCGTCATTATTCAAGTAACCGTGTCAAGGATAGAATTGAAAATGAAGAACATACCAAAATATTTACCAGTTTTGGGTATTATTGTGGTTGTTAGTTATGTAATGTTTCTAACCTTTGAAATCTCTGAAATTATCTTCGAAGGCTTCAGGTACGTAGCAATAGCACTTGAATGGTTAGCTTATTTTGTATTAATGGCGTGGCTTGTAATGCATGGCTATTACATCCAAAAATCAAAATAAATTCTTATTCTTTTTTTTTTAATTTTTAGTCAAAATCTTCTTTTTAAGCTTTACATTTTTGACAAAGTTTGTATTGTAAAGAACATTAGATTTGAAAGATAGTCAATTAAGTCTTCGTCTTTTTCAAAAAATTTCATTAAAAAAATATGGTGATAAATAATTGCATTTGAGAGGTTATAAATGAAAACAAAACCCCTAATAAGTCTTAGTTCTTCTCTAGATTTGAAGAATTCATTTGATTTCCTAAGAATCTTCACAAATCCTTTAGATATATCATAAACTCTCTTATTATGAACATCTAAAAGATTTGGATCTGATAAAATAGCTGATCTAAATGCAAGATTATACCCTTTATTGGCATAATGATTTCTAAGTAAATTTGAGATAAAGCCTCGGAAAGCAGAAGGTATATTATTTGTTTCAAGGTTCTTAAAATCTTCAATTTCCATGGTAGTTTCAACAGATTTTTCAAAATATTTCCTGATGATATCTTTTTTTCCTTCTGGAAAATATCTATAGACCGTCCCTATACTTAGCCCCGATGCTTCTGCGACATTATTCGTACTAGTTTTATCATATCCGTTCTTCAATACGAGATCAAAGAAGATATCAAAAATTTTATCTATTTTTTCTTGTTTATTTCGTGTGAATTTTTTTTCCTGCATTATATGGACAATAAGTGAGCAATTACTCATAAACTTATCTACCCTATAAGAGAATAAAGAAGGAAAAATAATTAAAAAATTAGATAGCTTTTAGTAATAATTGCCTCATAAATCTTCTGTTGACCTTATTCAGAGTTCAATATTCAATTTAAATAATTGAAAGAAATTTGTAATCATTTTTTTGAAATGGAATACTTTATACATCAAGTTTTTTAATGTCTTAATTACGGTTGAAAGGAGGCTTAATTATGAAGCTGACAACGGGTGTTGACATTTTAGATGATGAGATAAAAAAAAAATTAAAAACAGAGAATATTTATAAAATTTTTAATAATTTTATTTTTCCCCTTATAACAGAGGAAGAACGGGGATTCTTGGAGGAATTGGAGCGATTTTTGCTAAAAGAAATTGAACCTAAAATAAATCTAGAAGAAGAAGTTTATACTCTTTTTCCAATCTTAGGGAGGGAAAATTACATTCAGAGATTAAATCCCCACGGGGATGATAAGAGATATAATATGCGTTATGAAATGCTTTTAGCTATGGCTATATCCATAGTTGATCCTGAATTAGATTTAGCTAGAGTAGTTACTGGAGTAATATTTGCAAACCCATTATTTCAATTTGGGAAGGGAGATAGAAGTTTTGAAATTTTAAACCAAATAATGACAGGGAAGAAGATTGGCTGTATTTGTATTACTGAGAGAAAACATGGTTCTGATGCGGTCAATATGGAAACTAAGGTTTTAATCAAACAAGATTATATAATCCTTAATGGAGAAAAATTATATACCACAAACGGTCCTGTTGCGGATTATTTTATTGTATATGGTGTATCGGATGTGTCAGATCCGAGGGGATCAATGTATCAAGCTATTGCTGAGAGAGATTTTGAAGGATTAACCACAAACAGACTAGGGGTTCATTCAGTTCCGCGGGTAGAAATTGGCCAAACTCTCTTTAATTCCGTTAAAATACCTCGAAAAAACGTTCTAGGAGATAAAGGACAAGGATATAAAAATTTATTTTCTGGACTTGTAGCCGAAAGATGTGCTATTATTGGATCTAGTTTAGGCATTGCATGGTTAACAGCAATTACAGGTCTTATCTATACAAATTTAAGGACACAATTTAATAGACCGATTTATGATTTTCAAGGAGTTTCATTTCCCCAAACACAAAATTTTACTGAACTGATGGCAGCAACAGAATTAGGTCTTAGGTCAGCTTTAGAGTATGACAAAACTGTTGAAAATAAACACTTTGATCAACAAAAATTCGTTAAATACAATGCTGCTTTTAGTTCAGGAACGAAATATCTTGCTTCTAATCTAGCTCATAAGATTTCTTATGAAACTCAACAATTGTGTGGTGGAATTGCATTTACGGATAACATGAGAATTGATAGAGCTCTCGGAGTTGCGAAAATACAAGAGATTATTGGAGGTGCTCGAAACATACAACTATATTTGGTGAGTAGAGCTATTAAAGATATGATTTCAATATTATAAAATAGGATATATAATGATACCAAAAATACTTAAAAAATAAGAGATAAAAAAATAGTTAAAATCCATATGTATTGAAGATGTTATCAGAATAAGCTTTAGCTGAATGAATTCGGTCTTTGGCTTCATTCAAAGAAATTGCTTCTTCATAAAATCTTGGATTTAAATCACCAAGGAGTTCATCAACTTCATTTTCTTGAACTTTAGGATGTTCAATCTCTTCAACTTCAATAACTTTCATTTCCATTATTTCTTCTTCATAGGCTTGGGTCATTTTTTTTTTCACTTTTTTTGTTTTTTCTTATAATTGTTATATTGATAGGGTTTAATATATAGTTTAAGAATATAAACTCTTAATGGACTCTTAGACTAAATTTAGATTGCAACTCTAATACCATTATATAATAACTATGGTTCCCATACGATTAGAAGATTTAATATTAGTTCAACATAAAGAACCGTGAATGGATTTTTATTGTTAAAATCAATTACAAGAATTTTTCAAATGTTGAATAAGGGTTTTTATTTTCTTAAGTTTTAAAAAAAAAGATAGGATAAAAGAATTTATCAAATTGATGATACACAATTATTCATTCATTTTCTTCAAGGCTTTCCTAACCTTGTTAAATCCCATTCCAAGTTTCATTCCAGAAAAACCTTTGAAAAATTCTCCATTATCTTTACAGGAGGTCAATACGTACGGAATAACTTTCATACAACTTTCTTCAATATCTGCCATTACATACTTCTTAATCAATTCAAATTCACGATCGTGGGTTTCCTTGTCTTTCCAAGCTTCTATAACTTCTATATTTGTGCCTAAATTCGTATTTAGCATGCCCGGATTAAATATGTTAATCTTAATATCTTTTTCATCATTTTCAAGTTCTTTTGCCAAGCACCTTGAAAACGCTAGCACACCTCCTTTAGAGGCGGAATAAATGGTCATGTGTTCAACGGGTCTCTTGCCACCTCCCCCAGAGAGGGTTATTATCCTTCCATAACCCTGTTTGACCATCTGTGGAAATACTGCTGAAACGGAATTAATGATTCCAATTAAGTTAATTCCAATGACAGTTTTGGCATCAGCATTCGCTTTATCAGGCGAAATATATTCAAAAGGCCCATACGTTAAGTTTACCCCCGCATTTGCAATTAATATGCGAACGGAACCAAACGCCTTTATAGTTGCATCAATGATCGATTTAAGAGCAATGGGATCAGTTACATCACAAGGCATACCAATAACGGAATCTCCAAACTTTTTTCTGAATTCGGTAAGTGTTTGATTAACGTTATTTTCTTTTCGAGAGCAAATAGCAACTTTACATCCTTCTCGAAGAAATAACTCAGCTAATTTCTTTCCTACGCCGCTAGTTGAACCCGTTATAATTGCAGTTTCATTTTTCATTCTCACTTCAATATCACCTTATCTTTCTGTTATTTTACAATAAATTAACTTTTTTAAATTATAAAATTCTTTGAGTAATAATATTCAATAATAAAATAATTGACAAAACAAAAATTTTACGATTAAAAATGACAAAAAATAAGATTCGTGTTGGATCCCATTTATTACCCACGCCTACTGTCCTTATTGGAGCAAATGTAAATGGTAAGGCTAACTTTAATGCAATAGGATGGGTGAGCGGTCTTGAATTTGTTCCACCTCTGATTTCAATTTCTTCAAATCAAAATCATCATAATAACATTGGAATAAAACAAAATCAGACTTTTAGTGTTAATACACCCTCGTTAGATATGGTTGAAATTACGGATTACTGCGGCATAAAGTCCGGTAAAGCGGAGGATAAATCTGAAATCTTTGATGTCTTCTATGGTGAATTAAAAACAGCTCCTATGATTAAAGAAGCACCCCTAAATTTGGAATGTAGATTGGTTCATACTGTTGATACATCTGAACTTTTTAATGCAAAGATGGGCCATGATATTTTCATCGGAGAAGTTGTTCAGGCTTATGCTGAAGAAAAATATTTAACAAATGGGGCCCCTGATATAGAAAAAATAAAACCATTTGTATTATCATCATCAAGGAGCAGATTGCGATATTATGAAATTGGTAAGGAAATTGGAGAAGCTTGGAGTATTGGAAATAATTATAAAAAGAAATAAAAATATTTAATCTAGATTTTAAATAAATAATAAAGATAAATAAAAAAAAAAAAGATTTTCTTAGATTACAAAAATTAACTTAAATCGTATATCTTTGACTTATATTGGTTTGAAATTGGATATCTGAATGTGACTCCCCTTGATATCCTCCTCTCTTTGAAACCAAATAGAACTGTACTAAATTTTCCTTATGAACTAAGGTAATTCCTCGCCATTTATTATCTTTAGAAGTAAATTCAACAACACTTCCGAGACCAACTCCTTCTCTAGTAGAGTATTCTAAAGATAATCCATTTATTAATTTTAGAAATTCATCTTGAAAATCGGAAATTTCATTTTTACGAGGGTTGTCTTTAAATCTTAATGCTTCGATTGAAAAAGCTTTAAGAATGTCATTGCTCATGGTCTTCCATGCCTTTGGATTTGCGTAAAATTCAATACCGATGAATTCGCCATTGATGAACACCGCAACCCCGCATTGATTTCTTATATTTTCGAAGTTTTTAATTATCTTATCCGTTTGTTTTTCAGTGTTTTTTGTCATTTCAAGATAACTTTGGGTAGGAGCAATACCTGCCGCATATTTCATTTCTGATCTATGAGCTTGTATTTCTCCCCACACTGCACCTTGACCAGCTGCAGATATTGACTCAAATGCAACATTAGGATGTAGTCTTGAGCTTGTAGATTTAAATCCGCGTCCCTCTGTGTAATTCCATCTTGATTGCTCTATACATTTAGCAGGGATACTATATTTCTGACTTATAACTTCATATTTATCCTTGAATACATTTTGTTTTCCCCCTACAGGTAATAATATCGGTTCCCAAATTGTTCTATCTTGTTTTCCACCGTGAACGGTCATCCCGAATGGAATTAATACTTGTTTATCGCTCTTATTTATAACTTCCAATCGATTTACGGTATCAGTTTCAACTATTTCAATTAATTCTAATTCTTCAGCTTCTTTTATGCTAATAAATTCAATAAATTTATTATCTTGAACAATGATAGGGATAACTGTTATATTCTCATAAACTTGAAGTGTTCCTAATTTAAAAAAATTTAAGGGATTTTCAAAAACTGATTTTACAATGTGTATACTTTCATTTTTCATACTATATATCCTCCTTTTTATTAATTTTACTTTTTTCTTCTTTATCTCCACCCTCTTCTTCATAGAGTGGATCAATATATTGATTTACAAGATTTTTACCATTTGTAGTAAGTTCAACCCCATAAGTGACCTGAAATTTCCCTTCTTCCCCAACTCCATTTATTCTTGTCCCTCTTTCTCTTGGTATTTCTTCTTCTGGCAATTCTTCAGTATGAGATTTAATTAGCCCTCCTTTTTTAAGGGCATTTAAATGGTAATTAAGACTTTGCTTTTGAATACCAATATTTTCCGCAATATTTTTAGGTCTTTGAGGACTTTCTGAGAGTTCCCTCATAATATCAGCCCTTATAGGGTTTCTAAATATAATACCCACCTTTTCAAAAATAGGTTTTTTCTTTATTTTCTCTGCTTTTTTTTTTGCCATATTAATCAAATCAAGAAACTTTTGTATGGTAAAAATTCTTTTTACTGTAAAAGAAATAAAATCATTTTCATATATAAATGCTTGGGTGAAAAAAGAAATCAAATCGAAATATAGTAAAATTCGTTCAAACCTATTTTGAGCAATTAGAAAAAAATAATGGTCAGAGTGTTAACTTACGGAGCAAGGATACTATTAACAATAAATAATTTATTCTTTGGTTGCATTTTTCACAATTGCTTCCACGATTTGCGGCCACGTTTCGGGAATATATATACTGTGTCCCATCCCTTCAATAATAAGGAGTTCGGCACCGGGTATTGCTTCTGCGGTATCCCTACCCTCCTCAACGGGAACATGGGGATCTTCGGATCCGTGTATGACTAGTGTCGGTACCTTGATCGAGGATAACATAGGTTTTCGGTCTCCTTGTACCATAATAGCCATCAACTGTCTTGCAAATCCCTGTGGGTAGTAACTACGTTTATATGCACGTATTTCGTGTAATCTCATCCTTTCTTCATCGAATGGAAATCCTGAACCGTGCCATATTCTTCTCACATTGACCTTACGTTCAATAATTGCTTCCTTTCCCTGCGGAGGAGGCCCAAACAAGAGATCTACACTCTCTGTTTTAGCACGAGAAAGATTTGGAAGTCCAGTTGATCCCAAAATTGAAGTTAAACTCAGCACACGAGACGGATGTCTGTATGAAATGATCTGAGAAATAAAAGAACCCATTGACATTCCACAGAGATGGGCTTTTTCTATTTTTAGAGCATCCAAAAGTCCGACAGAATCATCAGCCATATCATCCAGTGTGTAATCGAATTTGATTTTTTCCCCCCTTTGTAATGTCTTGAGTGCTTCCATTGTATTGGGAATTCCTAAATGATCGAATTTTGTAGACAAACCGACATCCCTATTATCAAAACGGATGACGTAAAAGCCTTTATCCGTGAATAACTGGATTAAATCCTCAAACCAGTTTATCATCTGGCTTCCAAGACCGTTTATTAGGAGTAATGCTTCATTTGATGGATCTCCGAAAGTTTCATATTCGATTTCAATTTTATTAGTTTTTACCTTTGGCATTTTCTCTCTTCTCCTCTTTTAAAATGCTTTATGTTATGTTAGTTTGTAGGTATATTTAAAATTTTAGTATATCCTATCCTACACAGAGTCAGAATTTTTAAAAAAAGGAAATACATCAATTAAATTCTGGAATCGGGCTTAACTATAAAAAAGAATAAAACAAAATACATATAAAATGAACTAAAACACTTTAAATACAAACACAGGCGTATCCATTAGGTTGTCTGGCATAGTTATTATTAAATTATCCCCGTCTTGTTTCCAATCTAACATTAAATCATTTCCTAATAATTGAATTTTAGAATTCTCAGCAATATTTAATGAAACGATTTCAATTTCATTCTCTTTAGGTTTATCTAGTAAATGAAGATATAACTCATTCTTTTTCTGTGTGAATCTTACTTCAATGTTGTCTAACGTTTTTCCCTCAGCTTTAATCCATGGTCTTGTCCCATAGACGCCTTCCCCATTTACTTCTAGCCATTTCCCAAATTCAAGTAAAATTTTTTGTTGAATTTCAGGGATAGTCCCATCTGCCATTGGACCCACATTTAATAGTAGATTCCCATTTTTACTGATAATATCAACAAACATTTTGATGAGTTCTTCAGATTTTATACAATCTTCCGCAGTTTCATATTGATTATACCCGAATGAATTTCCAATTCCGCGACAAGTTTCCCATTTTGTTTTAAAAATTTTATCAATAGTAGTATACTCAGGGGTAATATAATCATAATGAAAAAATCTATACGTTCCGCTTTCTTCCTTTTCTTTTGGCTTCCTTACCCTGTCTCTATTTTCTCTAATTGTATCTTTAGGTCTGTTTATAATGTTTTCTCTCTGCTTTTTAGTTATTTGAATCCAACGATTGTTAATTACGCCTTCAGGATACTTATTATAAAAGTAAGAAAATATTTCGTTAAGATTAGCACCTGGAGGATAACCAATATCATTCCATAAAATCATCGGTTCATAACGGTCAATTAATTCATACCAATGATTATTGGCATATTCAATATATTCTGGTGTTGTATTCCCTTTTGTGAAAAGGTGTGCTCTGTCTGTAAGCGGATTAGGATTAAAAGACCAATCTAAGGAACCAGAATAGTACAATCCCATTTTCAAACCGTTTTCTTTAACTGCTTTAGTAAGTTCACCAACAATATCTCTGCTAGCATAAAGATTTTTCTTTTTTGGATTAGGATATTTACTTGGCCAAAGAAGGAAACCGTCATGGTGTTTTGTGGTAAGAACAACATACTTTGCTCCTACTTTTTTAAATAACTCTGCCCATTGATCAGGATTCCATTTTTTAATCTTTTTATTAAATATCGAGGCAAAATCATCATAATGAAATTG
>Ga0114925_10001553_pt1 | contig 11390 bp, 12 predicted proteins | sample SumtaG_2_FD_87287 | JGI IMG/M metagenome (GOLD analysis project Ga0114925, IMG submission 87287) | Deep subsurface microbial communities from Indian Ocean to uncover new lineages of life (NeLLi) - Sumatra_00607 metaG | ecosystem: Environmental > Aquatic > Marine > Oceanic > Sediment | place...
AATTCATGGCTCTGCTCCCAAGTACGCCGGGAAGAATGTTGCCAATCCTATAGCTAGCATCTGGACTGCTCAGATGATGCTAGAGGAGCTAGGGGAGATTGAAGGGGCAAAGAGAGTTATGGCCGCCATCGAGGATGTTCTCAGGCAGGGCAAGATTAGAACCAGGGACCGCGGAGGAAGCTCCAAAACAACAGAAGTAGGTGATGCAATAGCAGAAAAAATAAGAAATTTGGGATGTTAACGGCGGCTTATTAATGGATTAATATCTAATTATGCTTTTTCCTTGATCTCTCACATTTACCATTTTACCCAGAATGTGTATAATAAGAAGAGATTATACTTATGGTTGAGTTTCTGGCTATCGCGGCGGGAGGTTTATTAAATGAAGATAAAGATTGAATTTGTCAGATTTAATTCGGGGACTTGACAAATTTTTTATATGATATATACTATAGCATATACCAATCTTAAAAGAGAGGATTCAATGGAGGATATTATTCTAGGTGGGGAGCAGATTCTTAAAGATTACCCTAGTAAAACTCAAAAGGTGTACGAGATTTTGCTCAACAGCATTATAGAGCGTGAGCTATCCCCTGGGCAAAGATTGGTGGAAAGAAAGTTATCATTGAAACTGGGAGTTAGCACGACACCTGTACGAGAGGCGTTAGCTGTTCTAAAAAGAGAAGGACTCGTGGAGGGCTCAGCATATGGGGGCTTTTTTGTGAAACGGATTTCACGTAAGGATGTCATAGAAATCTATGACTTACGAGAAGTCTTGGAGGGATTAGCAGCTAGAGAAACTGCAGAAAAAATAAATGCCAAACAAATTGAAGAACTTAATTCTCTTTTGCAATCTTCGGATGAGTGCCTAAAAGGAAATGACCTAGATAGATACAGCGACTACGATATAAGATTTCATGCTCTGGTTGCGCATGTTAGTGGAAACCAAAGACTGTGTGAGATAATGCAACAACTATGTAACCAGACGAGAACTTTGATGTCAACGTCAGCTACAGTTCCGGGGAGGGGTGACAAATCATTGGCTGAGCATCAAAAAATCGTGGAAGCACTGCGAAAGCGGGATCCCGGTTTAGCAGAAAAATTTGCCCGGGATCATATCATAAAAGTGAAGAAAACAGTTCTGAATTTACGGGAGGACCGTGGCCGTAAGGATAGAGATTAATATCGGAAGCTAGATTAGAAGTAGAAGAGTCCTAATTCCTAAGATCGAAAGAAAGAAGGTCGTTACAGTTTACTCATTGGTCGGGAATTCTGGAAGTTACTTCGAGCTACAAGCAAGGAGGTTCAGTAGAATGGTTGTAACTATTTCCACGGGAGGTCCGTATGAACTGAAGTTTGCTGCGGAAAAACTCTCGAGTTGGCTAGGGATCCCGCTGCAGGAGAGAAAGACTGTACCGACGACCGTAACCCTCTGCAAGATGGAGGACTGGAAGTCTGTGGACGAGAGAAATGTTCAGCATCTGGCGAACGGGAGACTAGCCAGCGTGGGAGAAGAGGGCTACCTGGTGAGGAATGGCGTCCAAGAAAGAGGAGTCCTCATTGTGGGCAATACAACGAGGGGAACGGCCAATGGCGTTCTAGACTTTTTGAGGGTGCTGCAAAAAGAGGACATCAGGAATCCTCTATCCCGTTCCTGGGACATTGAGAGCAAGCCCTACTTCGACATGCGCGATCTCTACCATATGCCCACTCCTTGGAACCTAGCTAGGCTCAGTGTGGATAGCTTCACCAGGAAAGACTGGGAAGAGCACTTAGAGTTCATGCGCATGGTGAACATAAAAAGGATAATCTTCGATGTGTGGTCCAGCCATTACTATCACCCGGAGTATGAGGAAACCTATGGTAATCGGCATAGGTACGAGGTCTGGCGTGAGGCGATGCGGTACGCCCACAAGCTTGGAATACAGACTTCAGTCGTTCTTTTCCCTTCTCTGGTTCCCACTTTCCTTTTCTACAGATATCCCGAGTACAGAGCAAAGGAGAGGTTTTACTGGGGAAACCATTTGTGCTGGAGTAAAGCCAAGGAGCTGATCTTCAAATTCGATAGGTATTTCTTGGAGTACTTCGGGGATACCCTGGACAGGTGTATCGTGGAGTTCTTGGATCCAGGGGAGTGTCTCTGCGATCTTTGCCTACCCAATTTCTGCGAGGTACTGGTAGATATCGTCAACACCTACGCACCGGTTGTGGCCGAGAATACACGGGAAGGGAAAATGGAGCTCATAACCTGGATGCTGGATTGGATAGAGCCTCAGCATCCGAACCTCCGAACCAAAGTACTGGACAGAATCGACAAGGGCATAGTGATCATCGATGCTCACAGAGAGACGCTTGACCTTGCTCAGGAAAGAGGATTCAAGACAGCTCATTTCTTCTTCGCTGTCGACCCCGAAGACGGAACCGAATGGGCAACTATTTTCCCAAGACCGAAGATCGGAATAATCAGTAGACAGGTAGAGGATGCCCAGAAACACAAAGAAATAGGCCTTATGACCTATCGGCTTACCCCCTACACCGGATTCATGGGAGACTATTTCTTCTTAAGAAAGTGCTGGGATCCAGCTCTTGATAGCAAAGAGATAGTAAGAGAGCTTTCTTCTCAGGTAATGCAGGATGAAAAGGACCAGCACAGCTTTGCGAGAGCTGTGTTTCTCCTGGAGGACTGGTCAAGAAAAGGCAACTGTGAGGCACTTCAAGAAGCCGGCAAGATAATGAGGTCGCTGGCCAACGCTCGTTCCTACTATCGGGCTAGAGTGAAAGCCATCAGTGACTGTGTGGACGTTCTTGTTCTCATGGATGAATACAGAGAAAAAGGAGCTTTCCGGTACGGCGAGATCCGAAACTCGGACAATGTCAATGTGTTTAGCTACAGATACGGCCAGAAAGGGAGGGTTCACGATGAAGACCTCTTTGAAGAGCTGGTGGACAGAGTCTACAGCAGAATGCAGGAGAGTGAGATTTTCCGCTGCTACACGGCAGATGAACACTGGATACACCGGGCAAAGAAGATGATAGCTCAAAGACTAGTGTGGTGGTACGGAACTCAGGAGAGACTCGAAGAATTGTACGGCGACCTGGAGAGCAATGCTGCCAAATGACTCGTCACCGATCAACGGTTCATGCACCAAAACCGATCGATAGTTCTGGGTAGCGATTAAGCCTTACTTTAAGAAAAGGCACACTATGCAAGGCCATGGGAAGATGCACGTGATGCGGCACTCATCTGCACTTTGTTTTGAAAGACATCCTATGTCAAATGAAAGTGAAACTTGGCCAAATTTGTTGTAACTTTTTCGCTCTTTTGTTTGACAGATGTTAATTTGAGCTAAAATTTTTTCTTTTAGATTACATTTAGCCTAAATATTTCATTTTTTGGTATGACTTCAGGTGATCCTGTAGCCCTTTAGTGGTTCTAGAACCATATCTGGGATTTTCCCAGGATCTGACCAGTTTAATGGAGTTCTCTGAGTTGCCAGATCTTGAAACATTAGGCTCTTTGAGATAGGTAAACATATACTCACACGTAGGAACAGTTATAAATAGCTTGATGATCTTCTTAAAGTGGTGATTTTTCTTGTGCCAGCCTTCAAAGTATATCTTGTTCTTTTTCTCATAAGCCTCATCTTGTGATGAGCTGTTTTCAAAGAACGAAAAGTAAGAGGGAAACCTAATTATTTCATACATATCTTTGCAACAAACTTGACCAAGATCCCGATTGCATTGTTTTCTCCTTAAAAGTTTTGTGAAAGATGAGAATTTTCTTTAACTTTAAATATAGCCTGAAATAGGGTTGAGGTGAAATCTCAAATTCTTCTCTTTCAGATTTAACGAATAGAATTTAAGTTTTTCACTTCTAAAAAAGAAGGGATTTCACAAAACAATGGGTGAGAAAAAGTTCACCTCCACTCCCTCAAAAGGGGCCAAAATTTGTAAAATTCTTAAAAGTTTAATCTCTCAAATGCCCATTTAGTAAGGATTACACAAAGTGGAGGTGAAGTCCAAAAAGGTAGGCCTCTGAAAGTAAGAACCAATAAGCCTTTCAGAGTTTCGTGAAAGGCAAAATAAAAAATGAAAGGAGGCGAATGTCGATTGTAAGATGGACAAACGGAAACACCAAGAAGGATAAAACAATTTAAGAGGAGGATGAAATGTTCAAGAAATCCAAAGGATTGGGGATTGCCTTACTGGCGGGAATGGTCTTTGCAGTCTCAGTATCTCTGCAGGCACCACTGCTTGGTGCAGAAAAAACCACTTTGAGGTTTTTCATGGCGGAGGACCCCATAAGTAAGGGGAAGTTCAGAATCGGCTTTGATGAATACGAAAAAGACTACCCGAACATTGAGGTCAAAATAGAGACTGTGCCGTACGCTCAATTGCACGACAAGCAGCTAATCATGGTTGAGGCCGGAAAGACTCCAGACTTCGGAATCGCCGAGATGGGCTTGGCCTACTCGTTGTTCAAGAGTGGAGGATTCTTAGCACTCGATGATTACTTTGCCCAATCAGACGTAGCGAAACCGGATGACTTCTTTGAGGGACCTTGGGGTACCATGTACGTGGATGGCAAGATCCGCGGAATGCCTTGGGAATCAGATTGTCGATTGGTCTACTATAACATCGACATGTTCGATAATGCCGGCTTGGCACAGCCCACACATGGGACCCGTACGGATTTCACAAACGTCAACTGGAAACAAATGCTGGATATCTGGAAGAAGCTCACTATTGATACGGATGGCAGCGGAATAGTTGATCAGTTCGGATTTGGGTTCGTGGGAGGAGAGTACGATCATTTCCTCCACGACGGTGCGGATTTCTACCACCAGGTGGACGGTAAGATAGTGGATTCCACGGCCAGCTACGCCACGGTCAATGAAGAGCCTTTCGTGAGATTTGTTCAATTCTACGTAGACATGGTGGAGGAGAAAGTTGTTCCACCCGGATACCTCTCCTATATGTCCTATGACGATACTCGAGCTATGTTCGCTGAGGAGAAAATGGCCACCTGGGTAGTGGGGCCTTGGGAATATGGCATCCTGGATGCGATGAACCCCGACTTGAACTATGATGTAACTGATTTGCCTTTGGCCGAGGGTGGCTACCTGGCCTCAAGTGGCGGGGGGTGGCACATCTCGATCTACGCAGCTGCTGAACATCCTGACGAGGCCTGGCGGGGAATGGAATATTTGATCAAGTATACGATGCCCGCTTCGTTACCGTGCCAGTGGTCAAAGCAGATCCTGAAAGCCCAGATGGAACCAAGACTGAAGATCTTCTTCGAATATCTTCCTTACACAAAGTCTCCATCGGTTCCTTTCACCGAGATCACGGAAGTGTGGAAGATAACTCACAGAAAAATACAGGAAGCTCTGTTGGGCCAGAAGACGGCCCAAGAGGCGATGGATGAGGCGGCCAAAGAGATCAATAAGGTCCTCGGCTACAAAGGATAACTGAGTGAATCCAAAAGCCCTAGGACAGGGATAAAGAACCTCCCTCTCCTAGGGCTGCCAAAATAGAAGATGAAAGAAAGAGAGAGACTTCCGTATCTGCTTATCGGTCCCTGCTTCATGTTTTTGATCCTCGTAATTCTGTACCCGACACTCTACAACATATACATTTCCTTGTTTGACAAGAGGCTGGGGATGATGTCAGCGCTTCGCTATGTTGGCCTGTGGAACTATGTGAATATATTTCGGGCTGCTTTATTCTATAAGATTCTACAGAATTCGGTCGTCTGGACCGTTGGTTCTCTTGTCCCTCAGCTCCTGATCGGGCTTTTGGTGGCGGTTGTTCTAAATCAGAGACTGATGTTCGCTCGCGTAGCCAGGAGTATCATCATACTGCCTTGGGTGGTTCCAGGAGTTGTAGCCGCCAGCGTTTGGAGACTGATTTTTCATGCGGATTTTGGCGTGTTAAACGACCTTCTGTTTCGGATTGGATTGATCAATTCTTATCAGGCCTGGTTGGGCCGATCTGAGACGGCAATGATGGCGGTGGTTATCGCCAATGTCTGGAAAGGAATGCCTTTCTATGTAATACTGTTCTACGCAGGACTGCAGGCTATTCCAGCCCAGTTATACGAGGTTGCTATGATAGACGGGGCCAACATGTGGCAGAAGTTTGTCTACATCACTATGCCTCAGCTAAAGTCTGTGATTGTCGTGAGCACCATCCTAGCTTTCGTGTGGAACTGGGGGTACTTTGACCTAATATGGGTCATGACTCAAGGGGGTCCGATCTACGCAACGGAAACTGTGCCCGTACTTATCTACAGTACCGCTTTTCGCTACCAAAAGGTGTCGGAGGCAGCAGCAGTTTCATTCTTGCTATTCCTTATCTTTTTTGTTGCTCTCTCGCTCAGAGTTACTGTCCAACGGAGAAACAGATGAGTCGTCCTGATACAAAATACAAAATGAGGTTTGGACGAGCGCAAGGCATAAGGGTAGCCTCCTATGTCATAATGCTGGGGGCCACAGTTTTTGTTCTCTTCCCTCTTGTTTACATGCTTCTTGTCTCCCTTAAGGACCCATCCGAGATTTTCAATATCCCGGTAACATATCTCCCAAAGAATCTTACTTTAGAGAACTACATCAGGGTGTTCCGCGAGTATGATTTCAATCGCAACGTGTTGAATAGTCTAGTAGTCGGCATAAGTACAACCGCAATCACCGTGCCTATTAGTGCCATTGCTGCATATGCCTTTAGTAGATTCAGGTTCCCCGGGCGGGACCTCCTGGCAACATCGCTCCTAGTCGGTCTTATGATACCGGCATCAATGGTCGTTATTCCTCTTTATTTGATCTGGGCACGACTAGGAATGCTCGATTCATATTCTCCAATGATCCTCACCTATATTGCTTTCAATGTGTCCTTTTCGGTGTGGTTACTCATAGGTTTCTTTGATGCCGTACCTAAAGAACTAGAAGAGGCCGCCTGGATAGATGGAGCGGGATGGACGAGGACATTCGTTCATGTGGTCTTACCTCTAACGGCGCCGGGATTGGCAGCCGTCGCCATATTCTGTTTCATAATAAGTTGGCAGGAGTTTCTTTTTGCTCTAACCTTCACTAGTTCGGCGGAAATGAGGACTATTACTGTTGGATTGGCTTCGTTTGCTCAGCAAAGATTGACTGATTGGGGAGCAATGATGGCTGCGAGCGCTTCCGTTTTGGTTCCCATCCTCGTTATGTTTCGATATTTCGAAAGATATCTCATAGCTGGATTAATGGCTGGCGCGGTCAAGCAATAATCTCCTGTGCGACACGCGCCTTGCCAAAAGAAAAGGATACCTAGAAGTGTCTGTCGGTCACGGCGCTACCCTGATTTAGAGTACGGGAAGGAGTGAGTGATGCACCGGAAAGCCATCATCGTGATAAGCACGGTAGCCGGTCTTGCGGTAGCAGGCCTTAGTTTTGAAATCTGGGGACCCGGATTTCTTCCTCCCTTAGAAGAGGAGGAGTCTTCCCAGGAACGGGTAGAAGACCAAGAAGTCCCTCTTGATAGGCAGTCTTTAATTGCTCGCGTCCCGTACATCGTCTATATAAAAAAGCAGATACTCGTCTACAACGACAAGCTTACGCAGTTGGCCAACGAGCTATCACGAAGTCAGGAGGAATTTAGCAGCAAGCGCATGACACTAGAGGAATTCTACGGAAGTCTTGAGAAACTGAACATGGAGTTCCGGAGTACGCTGCTTAAGGCAAGAGCTCTGCAAGCTACTTATGCGGATAGCTATCCAGAAGACTACGTACTCTATTTTCATCATCTTGTTAAGGCTGTTGAGCTTTACAAGGCCGTCACATCGGAAATTATCGGGCAAATAGAGACACAGAGTCTAGGTGACGTTCGTGGGGTAAGCCAAAGGATAAGGAGCGCAAATGAGGAGATGAGGACGGCGGTCAAGAGTACACCGAAGCTGCCGTAGATAGAACCCAGGAGAAGTCACGGGCTGTCTTCTGGTGAATAGCTACGTTAGCAGTTACGAGGAGACAAGACCCGAGAACCCGTGAAACATATTGTTCGAGTCGTAGACGGAGATGTCGATGACCCGCACGAGGCTCGTCTCGACAGATTGGGAACTGGCTAGGTGCAAGCTATGCTGTACTTTAGCATCCGCTCTCGACTATCAATAAGAATCAAGAGCGAGAACCGAACATCTATGGAAGGAATCTGGGAGGTAATGCTATGAAGGCAGCCGTCTTGGTTGAGGGGCCCGAAATCGTTCTTCAAGACCGCCCTATGCCAAAGGCAGAAGCGGACGAGATCGCAGTGAAGGTTCATAGAGCGGCTATTTGTGGAACTGATTTTCATGCGATTCAGGGTACGTACACGGCCAAGTATCCCCCGGTGTTGGGACATAAGTTCTCCGGGGAAGTGTGGGAAACAGGTTCGACGGTCAAGGCATTTTCCCGTGGCGACCGCGTGGTTGTCGAAGGTATGATCGGTTGCGGCTCTTGCGGAATGTGCCATAGAGGTGTTCCGCACTATTGTAGACAGAACAGTGAGATTGGCTTTTCCCATGATGGTGGCTGGCAAGAATATGTGGCTGTGCCGGGGCAAAATCTCCACTCTATCCCGGATTCTATGTCGTACGATGATGCGGCGCTGATTGAACCCCTTGTCTGTGCACTGGGGGCAATCGCCAAGGTAAGAATCTCACCGGGGGACGACGTGCTCGTTATTGGGAGTGGACTGGGGGGACTTTGATGGTACAGCTAGCTCGTCTTGACGGGGCAGGACGCATTATGATGAGTGGTCATCGGAAGGAACGACTTGAGCTGGCTAAAAAACTCGGAGCAAATGATGTCGTCGACGCAACGAAAGAATCTGTGTGGGACTACGTAGAAGAACTCACAGATGGTCGAGGGGCGGCCATAACCATTGACGCTGTGGGGACACAGAGCACGGTGAGAGATGCACTAGAACTAGCAGCTCCAGAGGGGCAGAGGTGGTACTCTGTGGATGTGGCGAAAGTCGTGATAAGACGATAGATACCGGCGTCATTGTTCTGAAGATGCTGACCGTTGTCGGCGACCAGTCCTCTCATGGTTGGTGGGACCGTACTATCAGGCTGATTGCAGATGGGCGTATCGATGTTGGGTCAATGGTTACACATCACTTCCCCTTGAGCGATATACACAAAGCGCTCTCCTACGCGAAAGAGCGTAGAGAAGGCGCGATAAAGGTTGTCCTGGGCATAAGCCCCTAACTTAACGCCGGGGTGCCAACATGAGTCACATGAAAGACCGCTACAATAAGTCCCGGGAGCTACTGCAGCGGACCAAAAAGGCCTTGGCGGGTGGGGTAGGAAGCAATCTCCGAAAGAAGGAGAGACCGTTCCCCTTATACTTCACTCATGGAAAAGGGGCTCACGTGTGGGACGCAGACGGCAATCGTTACATCGACTTCGTCCTAGGCCAGGGTCCTCTCCTCCTCGGACATTGTCGAAAGTTAGGTTAGGGAGGAGCTTTGAGATCGCAACGGAGCGCCTCCAGACTCAGCCAAGTCCGCCGCTTTCCTTGTCGCATTGTGCGCTGAATACCGGAGCGGGAGCACTGCTGCTCACGTGTTTGCTCTTTGCCGCGTAACATCTAACACGGTGGCACCCGAAGGAGGAATGGAATGGCTAAGATATTTGGGCAAGATTTCTCTCGAAGAGAGTTGGGGAGATGGACGGGGAGTCCCTCTCAGGTGGCGGGCACCAAGCTCTATCAGCTCATTGAAGGGAAGGGTAACGGAATGAGATTTGTCGACTTTTGGACCGGCAGCGGACTTGAGTTCACGGTATCGCTAGACAGGGCAATGGACATATCCTGTGCGTTCTATAAGGGGAAGTCTTTGTGTTGGCGGTCAGCGACCGGCGATGTACACCCGCACTTCTTTGAGCGGGAGGGGTTCGGCTGGTACCGAAGTTTCCCCGGTGGCCTTCTCCTCACCTGCGGGTTGACTAACGTGGGGGAACCCTGTGAGGACAAAGGGGAAAAGTTGGGTCTGCACGGGAGGATATCTCATATCCCCGCGGAGAAGATCAAAGTGGGTGAGGGTTGGAGAGATGGCGAGTATGTGCTGTCTGTGGAAGGCAGAATGCGACAGTGCACTGTGTTCGGAGAGAATCTCCTCCTTAGGAGAAGAGTATGGACAAAGATGGGAGGGACTCGATTCTGGATTGAAGATAGAGTGGAAAATGAGGTCCACAAGGCATCTCCCCTCATGATTCTGTATCACCTCAATATCGGTTTTCCTGTGGTTTCGGAATGCTCCCGCCTGCTCTTTCCAACGGTGAAGGTGACACCGCTGCCGAACGAGGGAGCTGCGAAAGAAGAAGAGGATTATGCGAAGTTCGGTGCGCCTACACCTGGTTTTGAGGAGAGGGTCTACTATCATCAGATGAAGGCAGATAAGACCGGTTTTGTGAGGTGTGCGGTGGTGAACGATGAGCTGGAGGGAGGTGGACTTGGAGTCTATGTGGCGTACAAGTTAGATCAGCTTCCCAACTTTGTTCAATGGAAAATGCTCGGTGAAGGCGAGTATGTTGTGGGAATGGAGCCAGCAAATTGCGGAGTGGAAGGAAGAAGGAGGGAAAGGGGGAAGGGAGAGCTTCCGCTCATAAAACCTGGCGAGGCCAAGGAGTTTTCATTGGAAATTGGTGTGCTTGAGGGAATAGCTCCCATAGAGCAGTTTGAGCGCAAATTAGCGTGCCAGACATAGCGCACAGCATCGCTGGCTTTGTTCTCACGCTATCTCTGTCAAATGTGTGTGGCTGCCTCGCGGAGAAAGTCCCAAGTCAGCAGATCGATTACAGAAGGCCAAAGCTGCCCCCCGACTTTTCCTTTCTCCCTACTGACCGGCGATATCTGAACCGTACTCAGACTGTTTGGTGCTACCTTTCTGAGGCGAGGAGCTATGCTAAGAGGGGTCTGTACGACGACGGACACACGTCGAGGCGCAATTCCCTCGGCGCGCGAAAAAGAGTTCCCTCGCTTTCCCGTTCATTTGAGGGTGCTCTAACTGCGCGAACAAAGATGGTAAAAGAAATAGTCCAGGTGGTAAAAAACAAAAGTACATTCTTGAACTCAAAGATTGTCTCATCCCAAGTAGCCATTCTATTCGATCCAAGTCTATACTTTATTGATTGGTATGGAAGTATAGGTGGTATGGAGAAGGAAATGATAAGATCCTCGATCCTGGGATACTATAAAGCATTTTAGGATAATAATATGTGGTGTGATTTTGTTCATGCAGAACAGCTGGAAAATCTAAGAGATTACAAATTAATAGTATTACCATTTTTCCCTATTTTAAGAAGAAAGGTACCTTAAAAAATAGAAGAATATATAAAAGCTGGGGGGAAGGTAATCACTGAGGCTTAT
>Ga0114925_10001554_pt1 | contig 11389 bp, 9 predicted proteins | sample SumtaG_2_FD_87287 | JGI IMG/M metagenome (GOLD analysis project Ga0114925, IMG submission 87287) | Deep subsurface microbial communities from Indian Ocean to uncover new lineages of life (NeLLi) - Sumatra_00607 metaG | ecosystem: Environmental > Aquatic > Marine > Oceanic > Sediment | place...
TCGTTGATAGAAATCATGTTGATTCGTGCGTTCCATAGAGCTAGATTTATCTTGCCGGTTTCGTCGGCAAGCGTTGCGTTAGCGAAAACAACATAATCAAAAAACCTCGTCAAGACTGATTTTGGCTTCGAAATTTCGACGACTCGTGCTCGCAGGCTAATCCTTTTCATTCCAGGCTCCAAATTTCCAATTTGCATGTGGCGGTTTTCGAGTGATTTTCTTTCTTTCATTTTGGCTGCGTGTTTAACGCGTTCACGCACATAGTCGAATCCCTTAAGAGGATCAGTTTCTTTGAGGATGTTTTCCTGTATTGGAAATTGAGCGACCACCTTGTAGCCTTTTGTTATGAGAAAGATGGCGCGACCCTTTTTCTTTATGCGACATTGAATATTTAACCCTCTACACTTGGCTTTTCCATTTTCCCATGCGCGTACAATTGCGTTAAAAAACTCGGTTGTGTTGATTCCGCGCTTCACAGAGAGTTCTACAAGGTATTCAAGAATTCTTGTGTCAAAGCGTGGATGATGACTATTTTTGGGGCGTCCTCTTCCAGACCATATTCTGCTTCTCATTTACACATTCACCTTTACATTGTAAGGTAACCTTTTCTCCTCAGCCATTCAGCTTGGTTTCTTCGGTATCTCCAGTAGATGTCGCCTCGTTTGTCGGATTGAAAGTCCCATGGGGAAACTAAGACGATGTCGCCTACTCTTATCCAGACACGTCGCTTCATTTTGCCTCGGATTCTGCAGAGTCTTGTGAGACCGTCTTGACACTTCACTCTAACTCTGTCGTTGCCCAGCATCTGGATGGCTATCCCTAACACGTCGTTTGCAACTGGAAGCACCATATTTCCGAAATCTTCACTGATAACTTTTCGTTTACCCATCTTCTCGTTTCACCAACATGCCAAAACTGCAAGGAATTCATGTGTGGAAATCCAAACTGTCCACACTACATTCATGAACCCTCTATATTAAACTAGCGCCAGAATGATCACACCAAACGCCATTCAAATTTCACTTCTTAGGCAAATTATCGAAACTGAAGAGCCAGCTATGGTTACCATTTGCACTTCAAGATTCAGCTGTCCAAGCGCATAAACGTTGAAAAAGCTAATATTGTGAAGTCATTCTTTTAGTGGGGAAGGTTAGATAAGAATTGTACATGGAAGTTGCGATTGAAGTCAAGTCGCTCGTGAAGAAATACGGTAACCTTACTGCTGTAGACGGCATATCTTTCACAGTTCACAAGGGAGAAGTTTTCGCTTTTGTCGGGCCAAATGGCGCTGGAAAGACCACGACAGTGGAGATTCTAGTTTGTCTGCGAAATCTAACCTCTGGAGAAGCTAGGGTCAATGGCTTTAACGTTCAAGACAGGAAGGGACAGCGGGAGATCAGGAAAAGAATAGGTGTCTTGCCGCAAGATTTCAACACGTTCGACTTGTTGACCGTGAAGGAGAACCTGATCTACTACAAGAAAATGTATGGCCATGGCATTGACATAGACAAGCTCATAGAACTAGTTGACTTGAAGGACAAGACGAACGCCTTGTATAAGAACCTGTCAGGAGGGCTAAAGAAAAGGCTGGCGATTGCCACAGCTTTGGTGAATGATCCCGAGGTTGTGTTTCTTGATGAGCCAACAACAGGATTAGACCCTAGAGCTAGAAGGGACATGTGGAACCTTGTCAAGGGACTCAAAGAACAAGGAAAAACCGTTTTCTTGACAACTCATTACATGGATGAGGCGGAAACACTTGCAGACACAGTAGCCATAATCAACCTTGGAAAAATCATTGCCATGGGAACCCCCAGCGAGTTAATATCAAAACATGGAGGAACGAAGACTTTGATCGTCAAAAAGGGAGGAAAGCCGTTATACGATCTGCTTCACCCAATTCTTTCAGAAGTAAAGCTGGAAAGCGACGGAGATGTTGTCGCAGCTCTTAAGAATGAATCAGACTTGGCAGATGCAGTTCTGGCCCTGAACAGCCGAAAAACCGAATTCGAGGAACTCATAATCAAGAGACCTAATTTAGAAGATGTGTTTCTAAACTTAACTGGGAAGAAAATGGTGGAGGGAGAGCTGCATTGAGAAGGGTTCTTGCCATTTTAGACGGCGCTCTTCGAACGTGGTACAGAAGTAAACCCACTTTGTTTTGGACATTAGCATTTCCAGTCTTGCTTATGCTTCTCTTCGGTGCAATATTCAGTGTGAGCCAAGACCCCACCTTCGATCTGCATCTGCAAAACCAAGACATCGTAGACGGAAAACCCACCTTCTTGTCAAAAACGTTTAGCGACATGCTCAATGAAACAGGAATATTCAACCTGTATATCGTTGATTCAACAGAAAATGCCACACTTTTGATTGAGGAACAGGGCATTCAGAGAATGCTCATCATTCCTTCTGGCTTCGAAGCAGATTGTATTAGTCAAAATGCATCGATAATTCTTAAAATGGCCCCTCCAGAAGTCGAAACAGCCTCTGCCACGGTTCGGAGTGTGGTCGATGGTGTTGTCGAAATGTTCAACGCTGGTTTAGCGGGACCGAGTCCTCCAAAAGTAGTTACAATCGAGTTTGAAAGCATTGTGTCTGAGAGTTTTCAGTTCATCGACTGGTTTGCACCCGGCCTCATAGCAATGAGCTTGATGACAACAGGCATATTTGGAGCTATTGGATGGAACACCAAAAACAGGGAACTTGGAATACTGAAAAAGCTGGCGACGACGCCACTGAGCAAGTTAGAGTGGATCATCGGTGTGGTGTTATATGAGTTAGTGATGGCGGCAATCTCAACGGTGGTTATCTTGGCCCTTGGAATCTTGGTGTTTGACATGAAAGTTCTGCCAAGCATCTATTCCATATTTCTTATTGTATCAGGGGCTATAGCCTTCCCAGGAATAGGAATGGTAGTTGCCAGATTCGTTAAGGAGTCAGATGCTGCTGACGCTGCAGCCAACGCTATCACGTTTCCAATGATGTTCCTCTCTGGCACCTTCTTCCCGTTGGAGATGATGCCCGATTTTCTGCAGCAAATTGCCAAAGTTCTTCCGTTAACCTACTTGAACAACGGGTTGAGGGATTCCATGATCTATGGCAACGTGACAAGTGCTTTAACAAACACTGCGATCATGCTGGGAATAGGCGCGTTCTTCATTATCCTCGGAGCCCTGATTACAAGCTGGAGAGAGGAATAAAGATACTTCATTTCACTATTCTGTGCGCGCATTTTTCGTTCGCGCCCTTTATGATCTCCTTTAGATGCAGATTGCAAATGAAAACTAGTGTTGAATGAATAGCATGGGCGTAATTCTTACAACATACTCTTGGATTTTGGGAAGTCGTCAGCAGATGGTAATCTTTTATATATGTAAAGACTTCAGTGCTTCTCTCATCGCCTCATAGGCAGAAGAATCGGTAATGTCCATCATACTTTGATTCACTAAACTTCTCCTGACAATCTCCTGGTCTGTAGGAATAAATCCAATTATTTCCAGATCATACTTTGTCTCGGCCACTTCCCGGATTAACTGCTGAGTTTTCAAATCGTCCACACGGTTGCAAATCCCGTAAACTTTCCCAAAATTTGAATGCTTCTTGTTAATTTCGTTCACAATATCCTGAGCCGTGTCTAGGCTCATCCTTGAACCGTCAAGAACCGTGAAAACGTAGTCTATACCCCTATCATCTGCGATTCTATCAAGTATTTTTCTGGGAAAAATTTCGGTTCCAGGGTCACAGTCTACAACAATGTGCATGTATGGCATTTTGTAGCTCTTGAGAATTTTAGAAACTGCGTGTTCAGCCCAGTAAAAGACGGGACAGTAGCAGTCAATGTCGCTGGAAGGCTTCCCTAAGGTTAGCAGATCTGTTTTATCTCCTTCAATCAAGGCGTTGCTCATCACTCGAGAGTAGAAGTACTCAACGTCTGACACGTCAACTGGTTTTTGGGGCTCCAACTCCAGCTTTTTCTCTTTATGAATATGGTCCACAACGTGACCTATTGTCTTCGTTAACGGCAGCCCTAACAGCTTGGAGAGATGCGCGTCCGGGTCCATGTCAAAGGCTAATGTTACTTCATCTTTTTCATTGAAGTATTTCACGCTTAAAGCCGCAAGGGTTGTCTTGCCGGTGCCGCCTTTTCCTGAAAACGCTATAATTGTCATACTTGCAGAGATAACAGACGAAACTAAAAGCATTATGGTGATTCATAGTTCAAGGCAAACTTCCCAACTGCATTTTCAACTAAACCTTTAACTATGCAACAGCATACTTTTGGATTCATTATTCATCGCCTGAATGTTCATGCCTTACGTCGCTGGTGTCCAGAATTGGAGACTGAAAGCAGCAGTTATCGATGGAAAATCTTGGCAATGTCATATTTTTGCATGCTCGCTTTCGCATTGGTTTTCCAGTCGATTCCTCCCATCCTCACATTGATTATTTCGGAGCTGAACATTACCCATGCTCAAGCAGGCTTAATTATGAGCCTATTCGCTTTGCCAGGCATATTCATAGCTATACCTAGTGGGATAGTTGCAGACCGGATCGGCATGAGGAAAGTGGGCATAGCCTCGATTATTCTCATGATTATCGGAACGTTTGTATTGGGAATAAGCAGCAACTTTCTTTCAATAGTTGTGGGCAGGTTAATCTCAGGGGTTGGCGCTCTAACTTTAGCCATCGTTTTGCCTCAACTGTTGTCTCGCTGGTTTATGGGCAAAGAACTGGGAATTGGAATGGGCGTGTTTAACACTGCTGTGCCTTTAGGCACTATAGCTAGTTTTAACGTCTTTGGCCTTATAGGCAGTAACCTCGGATGGCAGTCACCTATCTTGTTGACCACTCTTGTCAGCGTCTTCGCGCTTCTGATGTTTCTTTGGCTTTTCAAGGAGCCAACATTGGAGGTTAAGCGAAATGGAAAGAGTTTGTCTTCAAATATTGCCAACGTGGGAGCTTCGATGTGGATTATCGGTTTCACTTGGATGTGGTTTAACGCGGCACTCATCTCTTTTCTAACGTTTGCACCAGATTTCTTTGTATCTAAAGGTTATGAAACGGTTTTCGCTGGCTTTATGTCGAGCATAGTGATGATGGGTTCTTTGTTTCTCAGCCCTTTGATAGGCTATTTCGTTTATAGATTTGGAAAGGAAAAAATGTTCATAGTTGTTGCAGGTGCAGCTTTAACTCTCCTGATACTTCTTGTCCCTACAACATCCTTGCATCTTCCACTGCTTGTTTTGATGGGAATATTCACGGCATTTGTGCCTGCACCAGTCTTTTCGTTGCCTTCAAAAATTGTGCAGCCTCAAAGTCTTGGTCTAGGCTTTGGAATTCTTACAGCATGCTTGAATATCGGCGTGTTAGCGGGACCTTACTTGACGGGACTAGCAAAGGATTTTACAGGTGAATATACTACAAGTTTTTATCTCATGTCGGTTTTCACCATAATGCAGACGGTCACCATTCTGCTTTTACATCAATTTAAATCTAAGAAGACGAACGCTTGAAACTTAAAGATTCACAAAGGAAGCATTTAGTGCCCTAATATGTATTGGGAATTCATACGAATTAAATACGTCCTACTGGATAGTTTTCTGCAAACCAAATTACCGTTAAGTTAGTGAGATTATGGAAGAAGAGAATGAAGCCATAGTTATCGCAATGATTATAGGGGCAATAATTCTCGGAATCGGACTTGCAATGTTCTTTAATCGTCCTTACACAGGTTACGGCGCAGTAGTGTTAGCCATTGGACTGATGACACTGTCATTGATCATCACAATGCGCGCAGAAGAGATTATTCATCTCAGAATAATTCCCACAGCATCCCGTTCTAAAAACATCGCTAAGGTTTCGGTTGAAACCCCGTCCCCAACAGAACCTACCCTTCCACCTTCTGCTGAAACAGCATCTCAAGAAAGCTTGGAGACCAGAGAGCCTTACGAGGTTCAGATTGAGCAAGCTCCAGAAGCGCAGGAAACACAGCAAGTTCAAGAGGCGCCAGAAACAGAGCAGCAACAAGAAACTCATGAGCCTTGGCAAACGCAGGAAACTCAACAGGTTCAAGAGGTGGAGGAAACCGAACAACCCTACACGCCGAGCATGTACGAGCCTTCGCCACCTCATGAAGCAGAGACAACTACTGCTCAAGAGCCTGAAGAACATCAAGAAACAAGCTTTGAGGAACCTAAGCAAGAACAAGAACCCGAGGCAGAGCCAAGTATCGAAGCCGCTCCGCCATCTTCAGGGCAAAATCAAGAGACAAAAGAACATCAAGAAAGCACAACCACAGTAGTGACGACCAACTAAAAATACGGCGTTCAGTAACAAGTCTGGATTCTGCAGCTCCAATTGTTAGTGTCTCAACTGATGAAACCTCTTGAAAAAACGTGACAACCGATAACAAAGTAACAACGAATGCTACAAAAGACTAGGTTTAACAGTTATTCCGAGGTCCCGCAAGAATCTTTCAAATTCTTAACAAGAGGAAAGTTATGTTTCGATAAGCTCTTGCTTTATCCACCAGGCTTTTCGTTTCCCCATTTTTTCGCCAGCGTAGTACTCAACTACGGGTTTTCCAAGCTGCTTCCTTGAACGCTTCTGTATTTTTCGAAGTCTATTGAGCACGTACAACCTGTTGGTCTTAAGTAGTTCAGCCAGCTCTGGCGTTGTGGCTCCTTCATGGCTAAGGAGGTAATCTACAATTTTGTGGTCCATTTCGTCGATGCAAAACATGTGGGGGTTGACTTTGCCTTCCTCGTACGTAAGGATTTCAAGCTCTGCAAGGTGCTTCTTAATTCCAGAAATGTCCGCTTCAAGCTTGCTAGTTCTCTGCTCTAACTCCAAGATCTTGTCTGGACGAGGAGTTTGCTGCAGTTTTTCAAGAATAGCGGCTCGAAGGAACTCGCTTCTTTCACCTTCAGGAACTCGTAAAGTCAGCTCCCTGTAAACTTCTTCTGGAATCTTAGCGGAAACCATCTTGAACTTGCTCATTTTGCTGCATCCCATATTTACTCTCGGCTATAGGGTAAAAACGTTGGCTTTCCAACAAGTTAGATAATGTTTAGGTGAACTCTGAGAAGTAGAGAAGCCTTTTAAGAGGAACACACGTATCTACCCCTCGAAATTTGCAGACTTGCGAGGTGAATTAACTGCCTGAAAAGACTACGATATCCGTGATTAAATGTGACATAGGTTCATTAGCTGGGCATCATATAGTGCCCAAACCCTTGCTGGAGATTGCTGAAAAACGCCTAGAAAAGGCGCAAAAACAAGGAATAATAAACAGTCATTATGTCTTCCACGCTGGAGACGACCTTGAATTGCTCATGGTTCATGAAAAGGGTGAAGGAAGCCCGAAAATACATAAGATTGCATGGGACACCTTCCAAGACACAGCTAAAAAGGCAGCGAGCCTCAAACTTTACGGCGCTGGACAAGACCTACTTAAAACAGCTTTCAGCGGAAACATACGCGGCATGGGACCCGGCGTGGCTGAAATGGAAATCGAAGAGAGACGCTCAGACCCCATAGTTGTCTTCGCCGCTGACAAGACTTCGGGAAGTGCCTTCAATTTTCCTCTGTTCCGCATATTTGCCGACCCCATGAACACGGCTGGACTGGTAATTGACCCCAGCATGGCTGGAGGCTTCAAATTCGAAGTTTTAGATGTCATGAAAAACGAGAAAGTTGTGCTTAAATGCCCAGAAGAAACGTACGAGTTGATTGCTCTAATCGGAACAACCGAGCGATACGTGATTTCGCGAATAACGAGAGCAAAAGATAACATAATCTGCGCCGCAAACAGCACAACAAAGCTAACACTAATTGCTGGAAAGTACGTGGGCAAAGACGACCCCGTCAGCATCGTTAGAGCTCAACATGGATTGCCCGCAGTCGGCGAGATTTTAGCACCTTTCATGCACAGCTACTTAGTTGAAGGATGGATGCGAGGTAGCCACTGGGGGCCTCTCATGCCCGTTGGACTCAAAGACAGCAAGTGCACAGTATTTGATGGACCACCAAGAATGGTAGCGTTAGGTTTCCAAATCTGCAATGGAGGAATCACTAGCGACGATGAAGGCACTCCGTTGATAAGCGACTTGTTCGATGACCCTGCGTTTGACATGGCTCGCCGTGAAGCCATGGAGTCCGCCGCAGCGTTGCGTCGGATGGGCGAGTTTGAGCCTGCCCGATTAGGCGCTGAAACAATGGAGTACACAACTTTACCGCAGATCCTCAAGAAGCTGCAACGAAGGTTTAAGCCAGCCTGACCCTTTTTTTCTACTGTATGCTTTCTCGGTGTGTTCAGATGTTGTTAAACAAAGCCTAGCTCACTGGCTAAACTCTTTAACTCTTCGCAGCGAGACTTGGCAACCTCATAGACTCTTCTACGGAGATCTTCTCCCAGCAGCCTAGACTTCTTTATAGCACTCATGTTCCTGGCAAGCTCATAGTCGCCCAAACCCAGAAACCACAATTCAAAATCTTTGCGTGGCAAATGAAACTCGATAGACTTGACGTCTACAACCTGAATTTTGTCGCAAAACTCGCTGAGATTAGTTGCGTAAGTTCCCAAATACTGATCTGTGTCACGGTGAAAATGGAATGCCCTTTCTCTGGGTACACTGCTCAAAATCTGCAACGCTTGTTTTCGGTCAATCTTCGGCAAAACAAGAACTTCTCTTCCCTTTTCCGTTATAGCATAGAGCCCTTTTTCAGGTGAGAAAACGTAACCTTTCCTCTTAAGCCAGATGAGATGCAGATTCGTTGGAGGCACACCTAAGCCTAGTTGTTGAGCTAATTCCCGCGACTTTACTGGGTCTCCACCTTTCCACAGCAGCTCGAGAGCTTTAGTTTTGCCTTCATTCAGACTCATAGTCTAGTTCACCCTACAGGAACACTAGATACTAGTGGTTATATAGCCTTTTCAGATTTTTGCCACTTCCAAAGGAAAACGCTTGAATAGAAGTTGGTTTAATACAGTTTATACCTTCGACTTTGCGATGAAAGAAACATGGGTTGCTTTGAGGTGCATGAAGATTGAAGATGGCTGTACTAGTCTACGAGTACCCTCCCAAAATCGTAGGGGGGCTAGGCACATACGCAGCGGAGATAACGAGAAAGTTCGTTCTCCTGGACAATGACGTAACAGTTTTCACAATGAACGACGACACTGGAAGCCTTCCAACAAGGGAACTCTGGAGAGGCATTGAGATTCATCGTCCTGTTCACATAGACATCTCGGATTCCTTGCCCGATGTGGTTGCAGAAGACGTGAAGAAATGGGGCAGAGGCCTTCGTTTTTTCGCGAAGCTTCTCATGTATAATTACTTAACCGCCTCCAAACTGGTCAACGACCTCGTTAGAGGCGAGGATTTCAAGTATAACCTTGTTATTGCACATGACTGGCTTTCTGTCATTAGCGGTACTGCAATCAAACGGGAGCTGGGGTTACCCCTTGTTCTCCATATTCATTCTACTGAGAAGGGACGAACGTTAGGCCACGGTTCAGATGTGATCTACAACATTGAACTTCGAGGTGGACAACTGGCAGACATAATTGTCACAGTGTCAAACGCCATGCGAGATGAGTTAATAACCCTCGGCTTTCCAGCTGAAAAGATAAGGGTAATCTACAATGGAGTTGACCCACAGAAATACTCGATGCAGCAAGTCAGCAAAGAAAAGATTTTTGAACTAAGACAAAGCTATGGACTTGAAAACGATGACCTCATGATTCTTTTTGTGGGAAGACTCGTGTGGGTTAAGGGCGTAGACAAACTAATTGGTGCCATGCCCCATGTTCTGCAGAAAATTCCAAACGCCAAACTTGTAATTGTAGGCCTAGGTGAAATGCGCGACTACCTGGAGAAGATGGTTAAAAACCTAAATCTTCAAGATGTGGTTAAGTTCCGCTTTGAGTTCATACCCGAAGAAGAGCGAATCGCTCATTATGCCGCATGTGACATGGCGGTTTTCCCCAGCATTTACGAGCCGTTTGGAATAGTTGCCATCGAAGCTATGAGCATGGAAAAACCTGTTGTGGTAGGAGCTAGCGGCGTAAGCGGAATGCGCGAAATCGTGATTCCAGCTGGTCAAGACCAGTGCGGCTTTCATGTAAACCCAAATGACCCACCGGACATTGCTTGGGGCATAATCAACGCTTTGCAGGACCCGCAAAGGAGAATTCAGTTGGGCCAAAACGGCAGAAAACGAGTGCTCGAAGAGTTTACGTGGGACATCATCGCCAAGAGAACTGTGCAGGTGTACAGCGAGCTCTTGGAAAGCCGCAAAGTCTAAAAACTTACCCGCATGATTCTAGCGTTGGAAGAGTGCAATGATGCATGCTCAACCCAACGAGATGCGAAGAGACTATCTGCTGAACAGGTGGGTTGTGATCGCCACAAAGAGAAAACGGCGTCCAACAGACTTTGTGAAAAAAGCTGAAAAAAGAAAGCTTGACACCTGTCCCCTCTGTCCAGGCAACGAACACATGACTCCACCAGCTGTTCTAGTCTATCTTCCTTCTAAGGGCGGAGTAAAAAAGGAGAAAGACCTCGACGGCTTACGTCACAAAAACTGGTTAATTCGCTGCGTTCCAAATCTTTATCCAGCTTTCACCCCACCGCAGGAAAAGGCTAGAGAACGAATTGCAGAATGGTTCATTACTGAAAGAGCTGTGGGTCACCACGAAGTCTTAATGGAGTCTCCCCGTCACGATGAGCATCCTGGAGTGGCAAGAGTCTCCCAGCTAACTCATGTTATCAACGCATATATTGACCGAACGAATGAGCTTTGCAGGAAAAAATACGTAAAGTACGTTTCGATCTTCAGAAACCACCGATTGGAAGCAGGTGCTTCTTTGTCCCATGCACATACCCAGATAATCACAACTCCTTCGTTTCCAAGAACAGTTAAAGAAGAGCTCAAAGCAAGCAGGGACGTGTGGAGGAAAGACGAAGAATGCGCCTTCTGCGAAATCTTAGTGAAAGAAAAAGAAGGCCCACGTTTCATATGGGAGAATCGAGACTACATCGCTTTTGCTCCCTGGGCTAGTGTTCATCCATTCGAATTCTGGATATTCCCAAAGGAGCATCAGTGTTGCTTATTGGACTTATCAAAAACCCAAGTTACGCGTCTTGCTGAGGCTTTAAGAACATGCCTGGGCGGTTTGAACTCGCTTCTTGAAGATCCGCCTTACAACTTTGGTTTTCATCAGGTAACTTCAAACGCATGCGACTATTACCATTGGCATCTGGAAGTTTATCCTAAACTGGCTATATGGGCTGGTTTCGAAAAGAGCACAGGAACATTCATAAATGTTGTCTCACCCGAAGACGCTGCAGAAAATCTGAGAAAGGCTGTATCAAAAGAAGAA
>Ga0114925_10001555_pt1 | contig 11387 bp, 8 predicted proteins | sample SumtaG_2_FD_87287 | JGI IMG/M metagenome (GOLD analysis project Ga0114925, IMG submission 87287) | Deep subsurface microbial communities from Indian Ocean to uncover new lineages of life (NeLLi) - Sumatra_00607 metaG | ecosystem: Environmental > Aquatic > Marine > Oceanic > Sediment | place...
AGGACTGAGAAGCTGTCGCCCGATTCAGCGGCCGAGCCTGTGTGAGCCTCGATAAGCCTTTGTGGAAGACATATCGGGATCAACCTGCTCTGAGAATTCGAAATACTGATGAGTCACCGAGACGCTAGAGAACCGCGGATTTGCTTTGTGGTGACCAGCCCAGCCGTCGTGAACTTGCTGGGAGGGGATGGCCCCGACGCGATGGGCGGTGCTGAGCTCCAACTGTATCTGTTGGCTCGGGAGCTCAGACAAAGGAACTGGGGGGTGTCGTTTCTGGTCGGCGACTACGGGCAGGGCAACGTTGCGTATACTGCTGACGGAATTCGGCTTGTGACGGGCCACCCAGGAAGAAAACTGCAGGATCGCGCTTGGGGACGCTCCTATGCGGCTTGGAAACTATGGCGTGCACTGCAAAGTATTGACGCGGATATATACCTTTCTCGCGGATTGGGGGGGCAAGCTGGAGTGATTGATAGCTTTTGCAGATTGAAAAACCGTAAATACGTCTTTTGGTTTGGGAAGAATGCTGACGCCTGGTATGGCATCCGCGGATTGTCGCCGCTGCCATTTTGGGAGCGACTGGCGGCCTTGTACGGCATCCGCAACGCTGACCTTGTGATTGTCCAGACTAATGACCAAGATAGGTTGCTGAAAAAGCATGTGCGCCGGGAAGGTGTGGTAGTGCCCAATGTCTCCCCATGGCAGAGCACACCGGAATCAGAGTGCGGCGACTACGTACTCTGGGTTGGTTCAATTCAACCCAAGAAGAGGCCTGAACTGATGTTGGATCTCGCGGCCCGCATGCCGGATGTTCAATTCGTAATGGCGGGAGGCAAGATGGCGGCATATGCCGACTTGTATGATTCAGTGAAACGCCGGGCCGACCAGAACAGCAACGTAGACTTTCGCGGATTTGTGCCATTCGATCAAACCAAAGAGCTTTTCCAGCACGCTGCCGTCGTAGTCAGTACTTCGAAGCCACAAGAGGAGGGCTTTCCTAATATATTTCTACAAGCCTGGAGTACCGGCACTCCAGTTGTTGCCACAGTTGATCCAGATCGGCTTTTGTCTACGCACGGTCTGGGTTACTACTGCCAGAATACGACGCAAATGGCTAAGCGAATTAGGGAAATAGTCAACGATAATACCTTGCAACGAGAGATAGGTAGACGATGCCACACATATGTATCTGAAAACCATTCTGCAGACCGTATCGGAGATCAAGTTGACAGTTTCCTCCGGGAGCTCATTGGTGACTGAAACAGTATCAACTGGTTCCCCTCAAACCGAAGGACCAACGGACGCGAAGCCCAAAGTGTGCATATTCCATACGGGGCCTGCGGTGCCGCAGATGTTGCTGGGCGAAGACGTTGCTGTTGCTGGAGGGTCCGAACTTCAGCTTGCTTCCATAGCGCGTGGGTTGCACGAGCGGGAGTGGTCGATAAGCTTCGTGCTCCGGGACAGCAACGCAGGCCAAACGGCCACCTGTGTAAATGGTATTAGGCTGATAAGAGCGCAATCTGGAAAGCGAGGCGTACCAATCCTTCGTTTCTTTACCAACACATTACCCTCTAATCTGAATCTAATCAGACAAGCCGGCGCTGATGTATACGTGATGATGGGGGTGGGCTGGCAGAGCGGCTTGTTAGCGTGGAGTTGCGGAGGGCATGCTCACCGTTTCATATTGTGGTTAGCCTCTATTACTGATCCTATGTGTGGTACACGACGGTATTCGAGCTTGGCAGTTCAGGAGCGGTGGCTTGCCCGGTACGGACTCAGGCACGCGGATGTCATTGTAGCTCAAACTCGCGACCAGCAGCGATTGCTCCGTGAGCATCAAGGGCGGGAGTCGGTGCTCATCCGCAATATCTGGCCAACGGATGAAAGCCAGTATATACCACCTGGTGATCCACCTGAAGTATTCTGGGCAGCGACTGTGCGAGAATTGAAGCGGCCACACTTGTTCTTGGATGTAGCCGAAGCGCTGCCGAGTATTCGGTTTGTGATGGCGGGCGGTCCGGCTGAAGGCAATCCGGGTCTGTATGATGAGGTCAAGGCTCGTGCGGAGAGCATGGCCAACGTGGATTTCTTGGGCTTTGTGCCGTTTCGGGAGATAGACGAGTACTATGCCCGGGCATCGGCCTATCTTTGCACTTCGACAATTGAAGGTTTCCCTAACACATTATTGCAGGCGTGGAGTCATGGCCGCCCAGTGGTTTCCACCTTTGATCCAGATGAAGTTATCTGTGAACATAACCTTGGGTTTCATTGCCAGGATTTTGATGAGCTGGTAACCGCTGTGCGTACAGCCTGTGAGAACAGTTCTGACTACGCAGAGCGAGTGCGCAGGTATTTACGGGAGCACCACTCACCGGAGGCAATAATGCCTCAAGTGGAATCGGTTTTGCGAGGTGATTAGTTGTGTCAAACTTCGCGGGAGAGGAGCAGTCGGGTCAGAGTATTGTGCGTCGCGCGACAATGGATGTTGCAGCGGCCGGCACATGCACGCGTAGCAAGAGGAAGCGTCGTCTGCGATGCCTGACTACGAGAGGGATATCAGTCAATACCTCCTATAGCGAAAGATTCGTCGAACGAGTATTAGCTGTAACAAGTCCCCAATGGCTCGCTGATGAACTCGCTCGCACCGAGCGACGAGGATACATATTTGAACCCTTGCGGAACCTCATTGCAGGACTGATTGATCCTGCCGAAGCTACAGCCTGTGACTTCGGGTGCGGACGTGGAGCTTCTACGATATGTTTGGGTCGATTGGGCTTCCAGAGAGTGATTGGAATCGATCCGAAACCGGAGGCCGTCGAAATCGCGAAGATGCGAGCCCAAGAATGGGGCCTATCTTCCGTGTTACAGTTCGAATGCTTGCCTGATACACTGTCCTCGCCATTTCCAAGCGGCCATTTTGATCTCGTCCTATGTAATGCCGTGCTTGAGCATATACCTCCGTCCAAACGTAGGGAACATCTGACCGAGATTGGGCGGGTGCTGAAACACGGTGGGCTTCTTGTCGTGAATGGTACACCTAATAGGTGGTTCGCCTTTGATGGTCACACCACCAAACTGTGGTTGGTGCCTTATATGCCGCTTAGGATGGCGTGTGCATATGCTCGGCTACGGGGGCGTGTATGGGGATCTGGCACGGTCGATGATTTCGTAGCGGCGGGGATACGGGGGGTCTCCTTATTGGAGCTTCGTTCATATCTTCCGAAAAAGTCCTTTGCGCTAGAGTTGGCCCCGGATCGTTGGGTTGGTCAACACTATTTGCAGACCTCCGCTGCGCGTCCGGACGAAGGAAGGTTGGTGGACGCCGCAAAGGTTCTATTGGTACGTTTCGCTCAAGTTATCGCACCGGCCTTACGGCCCATGGGTATTCCAATGACAGTGTTTCTGCCCCAGTTATCTATGGTCTTCCGGAAGCGTTAGTGAGTGACCGAAATGCTTTGGGTGGCAAAGAGCTATGGTAGCAAGGTGTGAGGCGTAATCGGCGCGGCCATGTTTTCCTGTACCCTTGGACCAGGACGGATACGAGATGCTAGCATGGCAAGAGATGTCTAGCAAAGATGTGAAAGGAGGTGTTCCTGGTGCCACAGGAGACGATGTTTTCGATTATCCTCGCGGGGGGACGAGGAACACGGATGCGATCGGATTCCACCCATAAGGTCTGTTTTGAGGCGGGAGGCGTCCCAGTTATCTTACGAGCGCTCCAGACTTATGAGGAGTGTGGAATAGACCACCACATAATTGTGGTGGGGGAGCTTGGTGAACAGGTCATTTCGACTGTGGGAGACCACTTCACCAATGTCTCATTTGTCTACCAGCCAGTGCCTTTAGGCACCGGAAATGCCGCCAGGTGTGGAGCACGTAGCCTGGAAGCGGCTGGCTATGAGGGTCTGGTTCTCGTGGTAGCGGGAGACCGGCTGCTTGCTCCGCGTGCGGTGAATAAATTGGTAGAAAGGTGGCGCGAGTCCGGCAGCGACGGGGTGTTCCTTGTTGGTCACAAGGAAGACAATCCCTCTTCTGGGAGAGTCGTATCCGACGACTCGGGCCGGGTTGTTGGTATTGTTGAAACCAGCGAGATTGCGCTTTCGGGGGTTGTTAACGCTCTGCAGAAGCGCATAGACGGAAACGGACAACACCTGGCCTGCGCTCCACTTCTGGAAGAGATTCACGCATATTTTCTGGACCCCGACAAGGCCGCTACGGCTTGCGGCGAACTGTACTCCGCCTTGGCAAGCCAGGATAGTATCGCCAGTGCGGACCTGGGCGACCTCCTTGAACCTCTACGCGAAATGACCAGTTTGCAACTGTGGCTGAGCAACGGGCCAACGCTCCTGCCCGCCTACGAGGCGGAGGAAATGACTTCTGAGGTGAACCTCTCAGCTTATCTGTTCCGTGCCCCAGTATTGTTCGAAGGGCTTCGGGGTTTGACGACGGACAACGCACAGGGCGAAGAGTTCTTGACCGACTGTGTAAACACTCTCGCTGCAGCCCGCGACGATGGCGGACATCCCAGATACAGAATAACTACTGTGCCGGTAGATGAGCCTGACGATGCCCTGGCGTACAACACTCCCGGGGAACTGGCGGCAGTCGAGCGAAGGCTGCGCGCGGAACAGAGCGAGACCATTAAGATAGTCGAACGGCCCAAGTTCCTGCACGAACGGAGTCTGCGATCGGTCGCCCAGTGGCATACCTTGTTCGCTACCAATGCGCCAGAAGTCGAGGAGTTCATGAGCGACACTTATGGCCCCTCCGAAGAGGTGCGGGAAAGGAAGCGGCAGGAGTATCTGGAGGCTCTGGAATGCTATGGTCGGAATCACGACTTCGATGAGCAGGTCTTCATTGTGCGGTCACCTGGGCGCATAAATCTATTGGGTCGCCACGTTGACCACCGCGGGGGGCGGATCAACGTAGTAGCCATCAATGACGAGATTCTCATGGTTGCTTCGCCCCGCGAGGATGACGTGATTGAGCTTCGTAACAGTGATGCCGAGGCCTTCTCGCCGGCCTCGTTTTCTATCACTCAGGAGGTCGCGAATCTAGACTGGGGGAACTGGCTGGCCTGCGTCAACAGCCCTAAGACCCTGGCTATGGTCAGTAATGGTCATTGGGAGAATTATGTGAAGGCAGCCGTGCTCCGCCTCCAGGAACGCTTCCGCGAGGTGCCTCTGCAGGGCCTGAAGGCGGTCACGCATGGTAGTATTCCTATAGGCTCGGGGCTCAGTTCCTCCTCGGCAGTGGTCGTGGCAGCTGCCGAAGCCATGGTCGCTCGCAACAACCTCCCCGTCCATGCCAACCTCATGGTAGACTTATGCGGCGAGGGTGAATGGTTTGTGGGAACCCGGGGAGGCAGCGGGGACCACGCAGCCATCAAATTCGGGCGGCGCGGTCAGGTGGCTCACGTCGGCTTCTTCCCCTTTGAAGTCAAGGAATTCCTACCCTTCTTTGATGACCATTGTGTGGTGGTGTGTAACTCGGGCATAGAAGCCAGGAAGAGCGAACAAGCCCGAGCAACCTTTAATCGGAAAGTCCTGGGGTATGTCGCGGGCGAGATAATATTCAAGCAGCTCTTTCCCGCCTTTGCTGCGTCCATTCATCACTTGCGCGATATCTCTTGCCACAACCTGGGCATCGAACTCGATGACCTATACGGCATGCTCAAGCAACTGCCTCTTCGACTGACTCGGCAGGAACTGTTTGAGCAGTACGGCCCCTTTGACCCCTCCAGCAGCGAAAAGCTGCGGAATCTGCTGTCTGGTATTCCCGAAGGTGACGACGCCTTTGAGGTCCGGGGGGTGACGCTTTTCGGCATAGCCGAATGCGACCGAAGCCGCCGGTGCGTGGAATACCTCCGACGCGGAGACGCTGAGGGTTTTGGCGAGTTGTGGTACATGTCGCATGACGGCGACCGAGTTGTGGCATACGATTCACAACTGCAGCCGCAGTCGTGGGACTATGAAGTGGATGATAGCTATCTGGATGCACTCATCGCCGACCTACAGAGCGGCGAGGCGGACCGGGTGCAGAGGGCTCAGCTTCATAGACAGCCCGGTAAGTACGCCTGCAGCACCCCGGAAACTGACATGATTGTGGACATAGCCCGAAAGGATACCAGGGGTCAAGGGGGCGCAGCTAGCTGGTGCGGGCCTGGGCGGATGCGTTATGGTCCTGGTGGCAGAAGAAAGCTGTGACGAGCTGTTGGAGGCCCTTGAGTTTCATGAATTCGAAGCAAAGCGATACTATCCTCCTGAAGGAGCTGGGCTCGTCATTGTGTAGGCTGATTTCAATGTCACACAGTAATTGACGCCTGATCAAGCCAGGAGCGATACCACCAGAGAAAGGAACCGTGTAAGCGATGGCAGTCTATTTGGTTACGGGTGGCGCTGGATTCATCGGTAGCAACATTGCCGCAGAATTGGTCAAACAAGACGAGGAAGTACGAGTGCTGGACAACCTCTCCACCGGCAAACGCGAGAATATTGCTGGTTTGGAGGGCGAGATCTGGCTTGTTGAGAAAGATATCACAGACCTGGAAGCAATCAGGCCCGCGTTTGAGGGCGTGGATTATGTGTTGCATCAGGCGGCCCTGCCCTCGGTGCCCCGGTCTGTTGAGAATCCGATAGCTACCACCCAGGCCAACGTCAACGGCACATTGAATGTCTTGCTGGCTGCCCGCGATGCTGGAGCGAAGCGGGTGGTATATGCCTCGTCTTCTTCAGTTTACGGTAAGAATCCTGACCTCCCTAAGCACGAGAGCATGCGCCCTGAGCCCATCTCGCCATATGCGGCTTCCAAGTTGGCGGGAGAAACCTACGCAGCCGCCTTCTACGAAGTCTACGGACTGGAGACCGTCTCTCTGCGCTATTTCAACGTCTTCGGGCCACATCAGGACCCGGCATCGCAGTACGCGGCGGTCATTCCCATATTTGTCTCGCGGATGTTGGACGGTAAGGCACCTATGATCTTTGGAGACGGCGAACAATCACGAGATTTCTCCTATGTGACCAACGTAGTGCACGCCAACCTTTGCGCTACTCAGGCGGAGGGGGCAGCAGGCCAAGTTTTCAACATCGCCTGTGGCCAGCGCAGCACGCTCAACCAATTGGTTGAGTATCTTAACGAAATACTGGGAACCGACTTCGAGCCGGAATATACCTCTGAGCGCGCTGGAGATGTCAAGCACTCCTTGGCAGATATCTCTGCGGCCCGGGGAGTCCTCGGGTATGAACCACAGGTGGACTTCCGAGAAGGTCTGGACCTGGCGGCACAGTGGTACATAGACAACCTATGACTTGAGCGCGGAGGGGACAATGGTACCTGTAGCCACGCAGATTACGGTCAGAGCAGGAGCGGTCTGAATGTGCGGGATAGCTGGATACGTAGGCAACGGCGACTTGCAGTTGCTTAAGAGAATGTGCGAAACAATGAAGCACCGGGGTCCCGATGACGAGGGCTTCTGGGTGGGGGATGGTGTAGGTCTTGGGCACCGTCGCCTAAGCATCATTGATCTGGCTACTGGGCACCAACCTATGTGCAATGAGGACCAAACTGTTTGGATAGCCTTCAACGGTGAGATCTACAACTACCAAGAGTTGAAGGGAACTCTGAAAAGGAAAGGACACACTTTTGAAACCGACTCCGACACAGAAGTGATAATTCATGCTTACGAAGAGTACGGGAGTGACTGTCCCCAGTATCTGCGAGGAATGTTCGCCTTTGCGATTTGGAATGCTAATACGCGCGAGCTATTCTGTGCTCGTGACCGTTTAGGGATCAAGCCCTTTTTTTACTGTCAGGTGGGAAATGAGTTCGTTTTTGCTTCTGAGCTGAAGGCTCTCCTTGAGCATCCACGCATCAACCCAACCCTCAATCTAAGCGCATTCCACGAATATATGAGCTTTGGCTTCGTTCCTGGGCCCCAAACCATCTATGATACACTATGGAGCTTGCCGCCCGGCGGATGGGTATGCGTTAAGGATGGTAAACCAGAGTTTGGCCAGTACTGGCATCTCGAAGGTGTCGAGTCAGAATGCGCCTCGTTTGCTGAAGCCAAGGAGCAGTTGCTGAGACTGCTCTCGGATTCGGTGAGAATGAGGTTAATCGCAGATGTGCCGATAGGAGCATACCTTTCCGGCGGACTGGATTCAAGTCTGCTCGTCAGCCTTATGTGCAGTATTACGAACACGAATGTGAACACGTTTTCGGTCGGATTTGATGAGGAGGAACACGACGAGACCGGTTTCTCCGCTCTTGTAGCAGAAGATCTAGGCACTAAGCATCATCTGCTGCGAAGCACTTCGCTCTCTCGCAATCTGTTGCCCACCGTGGCGTATCATCTGGATCAGCCGATGAGTGATGCTGCTGCTATCCCGACATATCAAATGGCTGAACTCACTCGCCGACACATCAAAGTAGTGTTGACTGGGGAAGGGGCAGATGAATGCTTTTCCGGCTATCAGCACATGAAGTACCTGCGCTATCTTCTCACATCGATCGCGGGCCCTGTAATGCGGCTTGCCGCGAGAGGAGCCAGGTTGGCGTTCCCCGGGATAGCGCGCGGCAAGCGGTCACTGGATTTGATGGCAAATGGCAGGACATTGCCAGATATGATGGATATCGTGTTTGGTTGCTTTTCCCTGCGCGAGAAGAAGGCACTTTACGGTCCTGCTATGCTTGAGTCTCTGGATGACCTCGAAGCCAAGCACAAGGGTGTGATCGAGAGCAAACTGGGTCGCGGGTCTGCTTATCAGCAAGTCGTGAGCTTCTATCTCCAGACGTACCTGCCAGACGATTTACTCGTAAAGACAGACCGTATGACGATGGCACACGGTATTGAGGCCCGCGTCCCATACTTAGATCACGAACTGGTGCAATTTGCGTTAGCCCTACCAGCCGCTTGGAAAGTGAAATTGTGGACTGACAAATACATTCTCCGCCAGGTGAGTCGAGACCGGCTTCCCAAAGCCATCTGGAAAAGGCCCAAACACGGTTTCTATGTACCCATGGAGGATTGGCACCGTAATCGAGTTGGGAACGCACGAGAAGAAGTGAGGAGGCTCCTCGCAAGAGCTGGGCTGATAAACGAAAAAAACTGGAGCAACTGGATGGACCGCAAACGGGCCCCCGACGGGGATCAGATGCAGTGGCGCAGCCTACTATTCTTTGAGGAATGGGCAGCGGCGTTTGTCGACAATATAGAGTGGGATGCTGCAGATCTCTGATAGTGCTGATGGGTGCAGAATCGGCTGCAATGTCATTGGCTCAGCAGTGGTCAGTCTGAACAAGGAAGAAGAATGGAAGGCATATTCGGGATAATTGGCGCGGAGTTGGACATCGAAGGCGAGCTTCTGACGGCTATGAGGGGCCCGTTGGGTGATATAGGCAATGCAGACACTGCCTACGGCTCTGGCTGGGCTATGGGAGTGCAGAGGTTAGATAGCGGGCTGGATGAGGGGACGGGATTGGCCTGGAATGAGGATGAGAGTGTGTGTGGAGTATTCATAGGTGAGTTGTTTGGCACTGACGCGTTGACAGCGGGATTACAGAGAACGAGTCATGAGTCTGAAGGCACCGGCCAGTGTCGACTTATGGTGCAACTCTGGGAAGCGTACGGTCCCGAATTGATAAACAGAGCTAATGGGCTCTTTGCCGCGGGTGTCTGGGAAACTGAGAGACGGCGGCTGACGCTGCTGCTTGACTGGGTTGGCGGGATTCACCATATGTATTACGCTCCGCTGGACGATGGGATTGCCTTTGCTTCACAGATTAGAAGTCTATTGGCCGTTGATGGCCTGGCGGTGGCGGTGAACGAACGTGTCCTCTACCAGTACCTGGACTTTGGCAACATCCTGCCGCCGGAGACGTTGTTTAAGGGTATCTACAAGCTGCCTCCCGGCTGTGCTCTTACCTATGAAGACGGAAGCATCCAGGTCCGGCGCATCTTCAAGCTTCGCTTTCAGCCCGGCGCGTCCAACAACTGGGTGCAACAGTTCCAGGAAATATTCCAACAGGCTATTGCTCAGCGGCTGCGGAGTGGGGAAGAGGTGGGCGCCTTCCTAAGCGGGGGCATCGACTCCAGCTTCAATGTAGCCGCTATGTCCACCGTGCAAGAGAGTCCGATCAAGACCTTTTCCATCGCCTACCCGCAGGAGGATCTTGACGAATCGGAGTACGCGCGCTTGGTGGCCAACCGTTATCACACTGACCATCAGGAACTGACGCTGGACTCCGCCGAGGTGCTCAACGACCTGCCTCAGATGATCTGGGCCTTAGAAGAACCGACCATGGACTATTCCTACATACCGACGTTCCACCTGGCACAGTTCGCCAAACAGCATGTGGACGTGGTGATCTCAGGGGACGGTCCTGATCACCTGTTAGGGCGTCATTATCCGGTCGCGTTTGCTAGGGCGTTTCTAGGAAAGCTTCCTGGGTTCTCGGTGGGGGCACGGCTGGTCTTAAACGGCGGCCCTGATTCGGTACGAGGCCGATTGTGGCGCTGGCTGCGGCGGCACGAGCGGGGACGATTCCTTTGGAAAGCTCTGCAATCCGTCTCTGCCGACCCTCTGCAAGCATATCTTTCCATCTATCGAGAGATTGCTTATCGCAACCTGCTTCCTGCCTCCGCGACTGCGCTGCTTTCCGAGGACCTGCGAGACAACTGGCCCAATGACCTGCAGGTTGCCGACCCTGACAATATTGAAGGGGACGAGAGTGAGTTCAATCGGATTCTGGCCCTCGATTTAGCCATTGATGGAGCGTTTGGCGTATTCGCTAAGGTCGGCAAGATGGCTGCTCATCATTCCCTGATTGTCCGAGAACCCTATTTGGACTTGGACCTGTGCCGGTACTTAAGCCGACTACCCTCCCGCTTTAAGGTGAGAGGATCAACGTTGGATTTCCTTACCGGGCGAGCCCGCAGGAAGTACATACTATACGAGGCCGCAAGGGACGCTGTACCTGCTGAAGTGTTGAGGAAGCCCAAGCAAGGCTTCCGCGCGCCAATCGCAAGTTGGCTCAGAGAGTGGATAGGCGATCGCGATTCCAGAGCCTTACTTCCGGCACTAACACGAGAAGCGGAACTCTTGGACGAAGGATTTGTGAATCGTGTGCTTCGCGAGCACCAAAGTGGGCTATGTGACCACGGCAGCCTGATTATGATGCTTGTAACGTTGGATTTGTGGTACGGGATCTTTGTCGAGAATGGAGCAGAAAGGCCGACCTGGACGTGGCGAGACTGGCTGGCCCAGTGAGTAGTGTGAGGCATAACAGGCGGGTGCCCTGGCTCGGGCGGCAGGGGGGCGGATGGGCTGGCGGCAAACGGTTGGAATGTGAGGGTGGTGGTGAGGGGGGCGGCGATTGTCGAGCAAGAA
>Ga0114925_10001557_pt1 | contig 11379 bp, 18 predicted proteins | sample SumtaG_2_FD_87287 | JGI IMG/M metagenome (GOLD analysis project Ga0114925, IMG submission 87287) | Deep subsurface microbial communities from Indian Ocean to uncover new lineages of life (NeLLi) - Sumatra_00607 metaG | ecosystem: Environmental > Aquatic > Marine > Oceanic > Sediment | place...
GACTTTGTAACTTTCTAAACTGTCATCTTTGATGTGTACGCATTCTGTAAAAAATATTAACCTTCCAGATAGATTGCGGGTATGCATTGTTACGTTAGATCTTCAGGTATCCCTTTCTTCTTAGCCATTCGGCTTGGTTTCTTTTGTATCGCCATATGATGTCGCCTCGCTTGTCGGATTGGAAGTCCCAAGGTGAAACTAGAACGATGTCTCTCAGCCTTATCCACGCTCTTCTCTTCATCTTTCCACGTATTCTGCAGAGACGTTCATGACCGTCTTGACATTTCACCATAATCCTATCATACCCCAGCATTTTCTCTGCTATGCCTAGAACATCGTTGGCTACAGGCAACATCATTTTCTTGATTTCTTCCTCGCTTTTGACCTTCCTTCTTCCCAAGGTGAGACCTCTAGATTGCTTGGCTTACATGGGGAGAGCTCCACTTAAATGTGTTCGGGAAAAACTTCAACTTAGAATCTAGAAATTATAATCTGGTCTTTTGGGAATTTTAGCATTTTTCAAGTATTTCTTTTAGTTTTGGTTTTCCTGGGTGGTAGAGTGGGTGAGCGAGGCAGAAGTCTTCGCCTTCTAGGAGTTTTGACTTGTCCCACGTAGGCGGGTTTGCGTTTTTGGTTGTTGGTAACCACATAAGGTGTATTCTGAAGTGTTCTCCCTTGTGTTTTGTTTTATGCATCGCTTTCACTGAGTCGAGTGATTTGAAGCCAAGTTTTTCCATATGCCATTTTTTGAACCATGGGCTCCAATGGTTTTCTAAAGCTATTGTGGCGAAGCCGACCGCTTTCTTTTCGCTTTGTATCATATCAGTCAGTAGTTGCTTTCCAAGGTTGCGTCCTTTCGCTTTTCTCAACACCCAAATACAGTTCATTACTATGATGTCATCGCCGGTGATGGGGTAACCGCACGCTTCTGCTGGTGCATATTCGATTTGACCAACAACTTGCACTTGGAAAATCAAAAGTTTTTTGTGAAATCCTTTAGGAATGGCAGCCTCTAAGTATTCACGTCTCTTCGTGTATTTTCTGAAAGGCATTGGTGCAAGGCATTTGTAGAGGTACCTCTCATACTCGCTGTTTTCAGTTATGTCTATGATTTCCGTTTCAGAAGGTGAATTCATTTCATGCATAACGCATTCAACTATATGAAGAGTTGTTGTTCTATCCTGTTGTTTGGAGCAGGAGAATAGCTCTTGCAAGATCGCCCGCGGTCTCTTCTAGCACTCTCCTTGCCTCCTCCATGCTTTTGCCCGTTTGATCTGCAACAAGTCTAATATCCTCCTCGGGGATAGCCACCTTCTTCTTTGCCTTCTCGACTTCAATCTCTTTCTCAGTGATCTTCCCGCCAGTAACTTGGAAGATTCTCTGGCCGTGCATTTCAAGCACAGCAACTTCTGGATTCTCCACAATAATTTCCTTTGTACTCGTTCTTAGAATGACCTCCTGAACGTCAGGCATCTCCCCCATGCTCAACCCCATACGCTGCATCATCCGCTTCGCCTCTCTCGGACTCACTCTCTTCCTACGCAACGCAAATCCTCCAACTTAGCATTATTCTCACATAACCCTCATTAACTTTCTTCCTTCACACCCCTTCGCACACGCACTGCCACGCCTCGCTTGAACGCTTTCATCTCCTCTCCAGTGAGCAAAGCTCTCCCAACCGCCAACACTTCGCTCTTCGCATTTATAACAATAACTTCCTCTTGAGGACGAATCTCATCATCAGCGTCAACTACATGTTTGGCAAAGACACTCCGGCCTTTAGCAACGAACGACACGGCTTCTTCTTGAATTTGAACCCACAACCGCGGAGAATCCATACGATCCATTATCCTTTTAGCCCCCGCAATAGCTATAGAAAAAAGGCCATTGGTGGGTCGCAAAGTGGCTAACCGCTTCTTTCTCAAATACACATATCGTATTCTTCCCGTCCTCTTGGAATAGACGATCTTAACATTATCTGGAAAGAGTTTCTCTCCAACACTCTTCCCAAACTGATAATCCGCTATACTCCTAATCTTTTGAAGATCACCAGATTTATCACACATGCTTTCACCGTTACAATTCGACAACTATAAAGAATAGGATCTGATAAAACAGTTTGGGGTGACCGTCATAGTCCGATGCGAAGTCTGTGGTCGCAGAATCAGAGGCAAGCCATTCAAGGCGATGATTGAAGGAGCCAAGATGATTGTCTGCGGAGGCTGCGCCAAGCTAGGATCAGTCCACTGGGAAGCACAGCCTGTACGTCGCATAAAAAGACCAGCTAAAATACTCAAACCAGTCAAGCTTTCTATCAAAAAACCGTCAACGCCTTCACTTATCGAAACCCTAGAAGTTGTAGAGGACTTTGGTGCACGCATAAGAAAAGCAAGACGAGAATTAGAACTAAGCCATGAAGATTTGGGAAGAAAAATCGGAGAAAAAGTTTCAGTTCTTCGGAAAATTGAAAGCGGAAAGATGACTCCAGACCATGCGCTCGCAGAGAAACTGGGACACACACTCAAGATAAAACTACTCGTTCCACCTTCAGAACCCAAGGCTCCATCAACGGTTTCATCTTCACCTCGAGAGATCACTCTTGGAGAATTGATTCATCTAAAGAAAAAGGAGGCAACAAAAGAACGAAAGTCCTTATAATCCAGCGTAGACTCCGATCCGAACCCTCCAGCCTAGACGAGCTTCAAAGCCTCGCTGAGTCGGCAGGCTACACGGTTGTCGACTCACTCGAACAAGTCACCAAACCGAATCCTCGCTATCAGATTGGTAGGGGCAAAGTAGAAGAACTTGCTGAGTTGATTACTCAAAACAATATCGAAAAAACGATATTTGACAATGAACTGAAGCCAGTTCAAGCCTACAACCTAGCTAAGGAAACCGGCGTGGAAGCCATCGACCGTTTTCAACTCATCCTCGAAATTTTTGCCCAAAGAGCCTCAACCTCAGAAGCCAAGCTTCAAATCCAACTAGCAAAGTTGCGATATGAGTTGCCTCGTGCAAAAGAAAGGGTAAAATTAGCTAGGATGAGCGAGCAGCCGGGTTTTATGGGGCTGGGGAAATATGAAGTAGACATTTACTACGAAACCACAAGGCGGGGAATCCATTACGTAGAAGAAAAACTGAAGAAAATACGAAGGAAGCGTCGTTTGCACCGTGCTCGCAGGCTCGAATTAGGGTTCTCCTCAGTTTCCTTAGCGGGATACACTAACGCGGGCAAGAGTTTACTCTTTAATGCTCTCGCAGAGGAGACGGTTTCCGTTGACACAGGCTTATTCACCACCGTTTCTACTACAACCCGTGTGGTAAACATTTCAAAGAAGAAGATTTTGTTAACAGACACGGTTGGATTCATTGATCGTTTACCTCTAACGCTTATAGAAGCGTTCCAGTCGACTCTTGAAGAAGCCGTGTTCTCGGATTTGATTCTTTTAGTTGTTGACGTAAGTGAGTCTCTTGAAATGATTGAAAGAAAACTTTCTTGCTGTCTTGACACAATTCAGAAGATAGGGGCAACAGGAGTCCCTGTCATAACAGCGCTTAATAAGATTGATTTGCTGTCAGCAGACGAAATACAACGTCGAACTGAAGCTGTAAAGGATGTTGCACCTAATCCTGTACCTATCTCGGCACTTTATAAGACCAACACTCAACTGCTCAAACAAGAAATGTTGCCCTACCTTAAGAATTATGTTCAAGCATCCTTTTCGCTTCCCGTAACCGATGAATCAATGTCATTTCTTTCATGGCTTTTTAACCACAGCGACGTACATCACGTCAAATATGAGGGTGACATCATGAACGTTGTTTTTGAGTCTAGTCCATGGTTTGCAGAAAAAGTTAAAGGAAAGGTGGAGCAACTTGGCGGAGCGTTTTCGACAGATGTTTCAAGTTAACTATATGGGACAAGAAGTAACTGAAAGAGACGAAAAGAGGGAGAAACCGAATTGCCGGAAGTTATTGTTTTAAGGTGGGGGCATCGCCTCAGAGACAAAAGACTCACCACCCATGTTGCTTTAACAGCCCGCGCCCTAGGTGCTTCAAAGCTGATTCTTGCAGACGTTCGCGATGAAAAAATTAAAGAAAAAATTGAAAGTGTAACAAAAAATTGGGGTGGACGTTTTCTATTTGAAATGGGAGTGCCATGGAAACAGGCTGTAAGGGATTGGAAAAAGAAAAAGGGTCTCGTGGTTCATCTCACCGCTTATGGAGAAAATATTCAGACGAGTGATACCCTGCAACGTATTAAGGCTACAGGAAAAGACGTGTTAGTTATAGTTGGCAGTCAAAAGGTTCCTTCAGAATTTTTTTCCAAAAAAGTTTCCGACTTTAATGTAGCTGTTGGAAATCAGCCTCATTCTGAGTGTTCAAGCTTGGCCGTTTTTCTTGACCGTTTTTTCGAAGGTGAAGAGCTGTCAAAAGAATATGAGAGACCGAAAATAAGAATATTTCCTCAGAGACATGGAAAGAAAATGGTTAAATTTGACGATTCTGAACCCTTTTGGTAAAGAAATTTAAAGCTTTATACGTATATATTATATGTTACAACGTCTATGCCTTGTGAGAAGATGATTCCAATGCTGTCATTTCTGGACGAAAAAACACTGACAAAAGTTGCGGAAGTATTTGGTAACGAAGAGGCTATTAGGATCATCGATGTCCTTAAAGGGGTTAAAGAAATTACAGATGATCAAATCGCAAACAAAACAGAAATACGGCTCAATATCGTCCGTAAAATCCTCTACAGATTCTATGACCGTTCTCTCGTAGCTTTAAGAAGGTCCCGAGACCAAAATACAGGCTGGTTCATTTTCCACTGGAGACTTCAACCAGATCAGCTTGAAGGCTTCATTTTGAATCAGAAACGACATGTTCTCGAAAAACTACAAACTAGACTCGGCTATGAAAAAGATCATGACTTTTACTACTGTTCCACGCCGGGGTGTAAGAAAATTCCCTTCGAAGACGCCATGGAACTTGTTTTTCGATGCCCTACATGCAGTAAACCGTTGATGCATTATGAAAATGGCAAAATTATCGAGGTTTTAGCTGAGAAGGTTGAGCAGTTGAGGAAGGAATTAAGTGAATGACCGACTGCCAACAAGACAAATGGCGCTGAAACTTCTTTCTCAGAGTGGATGTTCCCACGCGGTTATAAGGCACTGCAAAGCGGTCGCGGCGCTTGCCATACAAATCGCCAAAGCCTGTGAGAAGAGGGAGCTAAATGTCGATGTGCAACTTGTTCATATCGGCGCTCTTCTACATGATATTGGGCGTTCAAGAACGCATAGTGTTGATCATGCGATTATAGGTGCAGATATAGCTAGGTCACTAGGTTTACCCAACTCTGTTATATTCATCATTGAACACCACGTGGGAGGTGGAATAACCGTTAGCGAAGCGAGAAAACGGGGTTGGCCGATCAAAAGCTACTTTCCACAAACTCTTGAAGAAAAAATTGTAACCTACGCCGACAAGCTAATCGAGGGGTGTCGAAGGGTGCCAATTGAACGAACCATTAGAAAAGAGTCAAGAAAGTTGGGCAAGACACACCCTTCTGTTAAAGGGATACAAAAACTGCATGAAGAGTTTTCATCTTTGATTGGGGATCTTTGATGCTTATGGCCACGTTGCTTCAAAAGGTGTACGGTTCGTTCTCCCCTAAAGCGTTTGAACCCTTGTTTCGGTCTCTGTGCAGAGGACTTGGAGTTAGGTTAGAGGTCGTTGGTAAGACAGATCGCGGGTGGATTAAGATAGAGGTCTCTGGTGAAGATGAAGGCGTGGCATTGCGTTTACTCGATAAGGAAATGGGGTTGGCGCCGACCTTTATTGATAAGTTGAAAAAATTTTCTGTTGTAAGAGGGAGGGTTTCTTTTTCTGGTGAGAGCGAAGAGAAGCTTTATGTGGATATAGGTGTTTTTTCTCCTCACACTTGTGACGCTGTAATTCCACTAGAAAGCTTGCAGGCTCAGCTTGCTGATGGGAAAAAGCTTTCGCTTCTGCAACTAACTGAACTTTTTTGTTTCTGTGACAACATGCCCATGAGCGTTAAAGTTGTTAAGGATATAGACATTGAAAGTAAACATGTCGAAGCTGAGTTGTCAGAGGCACACCTCTCCCAGATTACACGTTGGGTACGTTCAAGTCTTGATAGGTTGATGGTTCTAGGCACGCCTTTGTCTAAGGTTAAACGTGCAATAAGGGCGTCGAAACATGCTCGTGACATCATTAGAATTGAACCATTAGGACTGCTTGAACATGCTGTTTTGTGCAAATTGGGGACAGATGCTAAAGGGATTCTACCAAAACTAGGATCTCTTCTTTCTGACGCTACTCTTGAACCGTTTAGCTCAAGGAAAATACGGGGATTAGTTGGCTCATTTATGTAATGTCAGGTTTAGGCGTAGAACATTGTTTACTTTTTTCCAGTTTACCGCGGTCTCAACGCAGCCGTCTCGGAGCAGAGCGATGCCTTGGGCTGCAACTCCGAGTTTTTCGCAGACGAAACTTCCGAGTATAAGTTCTTTTAGACAGGATACGCCTAGGCAAGCTTTCGGTTTTTCTTTGTTGAGAATTTTTGTAGCCACACTTCCTCCGGGTATAATGAATACGTCTTTGTAGCCTAGGTTCTTGGCTTGATGAGTTATCTCCGGTATGCCACATTTTCCGCATTCTACGCATTCATAGCCATATTCTTTTAGTTCTGCGTGGCATTCTCGTGAACGTAGACACTAAGGTAGTAGCAAGATTCTTTCTGAGTATGATGCGGTTGCGAACTTCTTTTTGGAAGCATTGTTTTTGTGTCTACGTAAAGTTGAAGCAGCTCTTTTTCGTCTACTCCATCTTTGCTGCAAGTTGCTCTAGTTTTCCAATAGTGATTCCGCTAAGTTTTGATTTAGCAAGCTTTTTCATGAGCCGTATGACGGACCCGTTTTTGTTGAGGTTCATGTGTCTCGTATCTCCAGTTAGCCTTTGTGAAATATAAAAGTTCAACAAAAATCACGTCAAGACCAGCCTCGTTTAAATCGTGCACATGGTGGGCCGGGCAGGACTTGAACCTGCGACCTTCGCCTATCTTCATGCTCGGCGTTCGTAAGGGCGATGTCCAAACCATGCTAGACGACCGGCCCCCTAGTTCAGTATGTAATGGCAGTTGATAAAAAAGTTAATGCATCACTGAACTTTATTTCTTTATGAAATAGGAACGCTTTTAGGATAATAACTTCAAACAAAATAGTTGGAAAAGCGGGGTTGCCCTAGCCTGGTAGGGGGCAGAATAGAGCCCAAGCCTGCTAAGCCTGTGGTCCTTACGGGCCGCGCGGGTTCAAATCCCGCACCCCGCGCCATATCTTCAGGTAGTGAAGAATTAGTTTTTGAAGAGTTTTCTTGGAAATCTTGTTGATTTGAAGGTTTTTCAGATTTCGGTTCGTTCTGGATGCTCATTCATTCACATCCTTGATTTAGACTAGTCTTTTTCTGAAAATAATATTAGATTGGTCGTATTTCGACTTTGCCGGTGCCTTAGAATGCGCGCGCAGCTCTATGGTTATCTCAGATTATGTATTTTTCGTTTGGTTTTTCAAAGTCTTTTACGATCTCCATGGCGCGTCTAGTGGCTTCTATCCGGTTGAGCGGAACGCCTCTCAAGAGAGCCCACGGACTTTTCTCAGCCAACCTTGTGACTATGTGGTCCTCACCAAAACATTCTCTTGAGATTTCATAGACCAAACGATGAACCTCAGTCTCTGGAGTGTGTCCCAGAGCGTGTAAGTACTCATGGACTAACATGCTGTAGACGAATGCGTTGACAAGTCGTTTTGACTTTGTGGCGGCTTCGACAATTTCTACAAGGGTTCTGTTCAAGACTATGTTGTTCGTGCCTAATGGATGATACGCACCAAGGTGGAGAGGCAGATTGTCTAAGAAAAGCATCATGCCCCTTCGATGCTCGCCTAAAGAATCTTTAACGGTGTCCTTGACTATCTCCCAAACCTCGCTGAAACCTTCCGCCTTATTGATCCTAGAACGATAGACCTCAGCTTTAGACATTCTAACTGTTTCATCCATATGATCGACTCTAATATGACATACGGAATATCTAGCCTAAAAACCTTTCCGCACACACAGTAGTAACAACGAAAACTCCAGAAAATATCCATTTTTGACAAAATTTATAAGTAGACGTTGTTTCTGCTAACAATCCCACGAATGAAATGATCGTAGCCGAGTTGTACAACATGCCATGGAAATTGATACATATTAGGAAATCAGGTCGTAAACCCTCAAACGGTCGACGATGCAAGATTTGTGAACGTGAAATTGTTGATGACAAAGCTTGGAGTAACCGAAACAAACATCGTTCTAAATATATTTGCAAGATCTGTTTTCCCAAAATATGGGTTTAAACACAGAGCCGTGCACGCCTTACGCTTTTAGATGTCATACTCGTATTCGTCGTCATCATCTTAGTCTGCATGGTGTGTTTAAATATGTGAACAGAACGCCTATTCTTCTGAACCTTGTGCAACTGAACTTTCTAAGTTTCTAATTTCTAAACTAGATGAAAAAATATAGCTTCTAAGAATTAAACTATTTTTGCATGCATGCATTGCCACATCTTGTCCAAAACCAAATGCATGCAGGCATAAAAATGCTGATTTTCTCCTTTGTCTAACCGTGGTTTTTGTCTTTATTCTGACGTAACCAAACACCTCTTGAGGGAATTAGAATTCCAGTTTTCTTTATGAGTTTGTCAGAATCGAAGTTTCTCGGTGGGCAAATTTTGTCGATAAGTTGCTTGTCTATTGAAATGCCCTTTATCAACCTTACAGCATAGAGGAATCGTCTTATGTCATCTCTTAGTGTCTTGTTTTCAGTGTCTAGGTCAAATTGTTTTGCTATGGTTTTATTCCAGGGAGTCGCATTAGGTTTCTCCACAAGGTAGAAGAAGAGGAATTCCAGAAGGTTTCTCAAATCTTTGTCTTGTATTTGGGATAGAAGTTCTGAATAATCACTCAACTTCCTTTCCAGAGATGTTATGAAGGCTTCGGAAACCGCGATTTCTTCTGGATCTTCCATGCGTGCATACATGTGGTGTTCGTCTCTAGGTCTTATATCAGATATCGTAATATATCCTATAACCACGTATTAATTGCTCAGACTATCGTATAAAATTATCGGTGCATGCATTCATGAAGTCTTGCTCCATGAATGTGAACATTTCGTGCATCTGAAGTGCTCTACGGTTCTTTCTCTTCTAATACCTGCGTGTTCACCTGAAATTCCAGAGAACCATCGGAACGCTTCCTCATTTCCACATTTGGGACATACCTGAGAAACTTTCACGTATTCATCTTCTGAACTGTCAACTACGTAAATTGAACTAGAACGCTCTATCTTCTTCATGTTCTCCGTTTGAATCCCAGTGCTAGCATGAACCACGTTTCCACACTTTCGACATTCAAAACCATCCCTAGTCTTCTTCATATAGGAACCGCACTTATCGCAAAACTTCATGTACACTCACTTAGTCGTATCATGCTCTCTTAGCTTTCTAAGTTCATAACTTTTTAAGCAAAGAAAAATTTCAGAAGTTTATATTTTTCAACTCAATTATAATGTAGAAACTTAGAAACCTGTTGTATATGGGAGGAGATGATGTGAAGAACAATCTTGTTATTCAGACTATGCTTGATCATAAGTCAATCCGAAAATATACCGATGAAATGCCTTCTGACGAAGTGATAAAAACAATTGTTAGAGCCGGTCAACAAGCGCCTTTCGCTTATCAATCCTACAGCGTGCTACTGTCACGAAACGGAGAGCAGAACCCTTACAAAGCACCGCTTTTGTTTACGATCTGTCTTGATCCTCATAAATTCGAACACATAATGACTCGAAGAAACTGGAAGTTGATCACGAATGATTTGGCATTATTGGTCCTTGGCATTCAAGATGCATCCTTGATGGCGGAGAATATGATTGTTGCAGGAAGAAGTCTGGGACTTGGAAGCTGCTTATTAGGAAGTGCACCATATAGAGCGGAAAAAATCGCGAAAAAGTATGACCTGCCAAAGAGAGTGTTTCCCCTAGTACAATTAGTGATGGGCTATCCAGCGGAAGACCCGTCGACACGACCTCGATATCCCATGGAATTCACTCTTTTTGAGGATAAATATCCTAAGATAGATCAAGATATGATTTCAAAAGCCATGCAGCAAATGGATGACGGATATCTTGCCCAAGATTACTATCGCAATCTAAAAGCGAAGATACGCCTAGAAGGTGATCGTGAAGAAACTTTCACCTACGACAATTACAGTTGGACGGAGCACATCTGTAGGAAGTGGGGTCAATGGGATCCAGATCCAAAGCATCTACTTGAACAATTTAAGAAACGTGGTTTCTATATCACCGGAAAAAGACCTCAAAATTCGCGTGCACGCCTTTGAAAAAACGTTATGAGTTAAACGTAGGCTTTTGCTGACAACTATTTCCTAATACGTCGGATTTCGAATACGACAGGGTTCTCTGGATTTGGGCAAGCATTAAATATTGCGTCTCCATCTTCGCTCCATGGGAACTCTACTCCGTAGCGCATAGCGTAAATCTTTGGCAACAGAACCATAAGCGCACTATAGCATATATCTCCTCTAACCGATCTACCATCGAAAACAATTTTATCGCCTACTTTATGTCCAAGCGCACATTTTCCCTTTTGACTCTTTACGGTAACTTCAATAACATATGGCATGCAAATCACCAAGCTCAACATATAAATGAATCATTATAAGATTTTTTTGAAAGAAAAATTGATAAAAAAGAGATATCTGCTGTATGTGCACAGAATTGAAGTGATGAAACCATGAATGCAGCTTCAGCTAAATATGCCATTATTCGACCTGTACCTGATTCATATGATCAGTGTGTACGGACGAAAAATGAAAAGATAGACGTTGATTCCGCAAAGAGACAACATGCAAAATACTGCAAGGCTTTACAGAAGTCTGGACTAGAACTTGTCTGGATAAAAGGCGACAATAATCTTCCAGATAGCTGCTTTGTAGAAGACACAGCCATGATATTCGGAGAAAAGGCAGTAATCTGCAATATGAGTACAAAATCACGAGCCAACGAAGTAGTTGAAGTCGCCAAAGTTCTGGAAAAACTAAAAGAAACGCATTATATCAAACCGCCAGCAACCATTGATGGCGGAGACGTTCTTAAAATTGAAGACAGAGTTTTCGTAGGCCTCTCAAATCGAACTAATTTGCAAGCCATAGTGCCGCTTAAGAAGGTTCTGGAAAACAGTAACTTGGAGATAGTTCCAGTAAAGATTCACAACGTGCTTCATCTAAAGTCTGC
>Ga0114925_10001558_pt1 | contig 11376 bp, 10 predicted proteins | sample SumtaG_2_FD_87287 | JGI IMG/M metagenome (GOLD analysis project Ga0114925, IMG submission 87287) | Deep subsurface microbial communities from Indian Ocean to uncover new lineages of life (NeLLi) - Sumatra_00607 metaG | ecosystem: Environmental > Aquatic > Marine > Oceanic > Sediment | place...
CTCCGAAGGGACCGTTGGTATTGATGATCGATCGATCGATCTTACCCTCTCTCTACCTATACCTGATTCTCTTCCAACTGACCGACCACTCTTTGCTGCACTCGCAGGAAAAAGCATAAAAGTCTCTGTCGAAGGAACTCTTGATGATCCTCAGCTTAAATTGGATGCCTCATTGAAACGGACCGCGACAGAAGTTGCTACTGACTTCATTAGGGAATTAAATAACAGAAAAAGCCAGAAAAAACTGGATGAAGCCGCTAGTGAAAATAGTGCAACTCAAGAACAGATACCATCATCATCAAGTCGTGATGCAAGCATGAAAAACCCTAAAAGCGAGGAGGCCACAAAAGAAGGGAATGCAAAGAAACTCGATCAAATCAAAGGCCTGCTACCGACTGAGATTTCTGATGACCCAACCACCGATGCAGTTATTGATGCCGTGGGAGGTCTACTTGACGAGGTGGCAAAGAGGCGTGCAGAACGTGAGCAGATGAAAAGTAAAGAGAATCCAGAGAAGCCTCAACAAGATCGACCAGCCCGCCGATTTCTACGAAAGATTTTGGATGCCGTTGATGACGAGACACCAGACAACACAGCAGACAAATCGAACTAGGCACCAATTACTCGCGCAGAGTCTGATCAATAAAAAACCGGATCCTGCGTGATGCAGGATCCGGTATGTCGGCACTGAATCTCAAAGCGGATTCATACATGCTGTATAAAACCGAGATTAGGTTTTTGCTGGAGCTGCAGGAGCTTCCTTCTTCTTATTCTTCTTGGCCTTTTTAGGAGCAGCTTCTGTAGGAGCAGCTTCCTCAACGATAACAGAACCACCACCACAGTTGCCGTCTGCACACCCACTTGTGCATTCGGAACATTCAACTGCCTCACAACAGTCTGCTTTTCGGCTTTCACGACGTTCACGAAGACGCTCGCAAAGCTTGTGACTACGACCATGACAACGACGACCGTGGCAACCATGACGGAAACCGGCAACGGCACTGGTGTCGACGCTGATCAGAGCGAAGGCGATCAACGCAATGAACGCCGCGAATGAAATTCCCAGAAAACGCTTCATTTCTTTCTCCGAAACAAGTTATTTGGTGCGGGATTGCACCCTATTTTGCCGTCAACACGCATATCCGACCCGGGACGGCCACCGGAGCAGAGAAACCGAAAACAAAACTCATCATTGGTTTCTCGTCGGAACAACCCGTAGCACCCCCTGCATGTGTTGCAGGCTGGCCGATACTTCCAGTGAGCATGTTTCAACAGAAATTAGCAGTCAAAATAAGACTGTCAAGCAACCTGGGGGGTTTAGGAGGTTTTTGACGCGCTGCTTGTAGTTAGCAGCTGATAGCCGCTTCTCAAAGAATTGGGCATCATGTCCCAAAAAAACGAGGTCACCGCTCTAACACAACACAAAAACCGTTCCCTTGGGGGGGTGGCTGCCGCGGTGCTTGGATTTTCTTCTCCTGACGTGCGACGGCTTATCCACCCTCAAAAAAACAGTTAAGAGAGTCGATGGCGTTTCCGGCTATTCAACAACCTTTCCTGGATCACCAGAGGCGGTGCGAGCTGCTGGAGGTTGTGTTCCTTGGTCCTGCATTGCCAGTTTGGCTCTACGTGTAAGCTCTTCAGCTACAAGCCGCTGTTTTGCAAGCATATCCTCAGGGTCTTCGAAATCGAGCAGCAGCGGTGGCAAGTCCGGGAAAATTCTCATGGCCATACCAACAACCCGCCAGCCCTCTGGGTCAAGCCTGCAGACCCAAATGACATTGTCTGTAGTAGTGAAACCTTCTGCATCTGTATCAGTCCATGTGGTTGCCACATGAACAACATCATCGGTCCCTCCAACGGTTTCACACTCGCCCACTCGATAGGTGGCTGTATCTTTCATCGGAGGAGCAACAGAAAGGCCTAACTCCTGAGTTTTTGCACGCGCGACGTCTGTCAGCATTCCCATCGCAGAACGTTCGTCACCACGTTTTATCGCCTCTAGAAACGTGGTGACGGTAACCTTGGCTGGTTCAATATTCGCGACGGCTGAAGGCTCCGCACCTCCCGCGGAGCAGCCTGACTGACTTGTTAAAGCAAGCATGCAACATCCAGCTATAAAAGAAACTAGCCAGATTGAAAAAGCTTTTCTTAATCGCTGCTTACACAAATTCCGTGCGCCGCCAAATGGTGACGGATTAGGAGAAACCATTGCAAAGCCTTTCTTTAACAAAGTGTGCCGAGACTCTCTTTTGCGTGATACCCTCTCACCACATCTACATGTGGCAATAACTTTTTGACGGAGAGCAATTTCGACTCCACAGATGATGATGCGATGATTAGTATGCGGTCAAGTCGAAAACTGGCTTTCGAACAAATGAATCAGAATCACCCTAAACTGCCCCATTCGCCTGCATGCCGCAAGTCAACATCAATCCAAAGTCTGGGCTAGTCTAGACTAAAACTTACTAGTAGGGCTTTCACTTTGAATATCACCACACTTGCACCTAGGTTCCTTCGAGAAAAGCAGCCCTTGGGCTGGCTGATGGCGACACTCTTCATCTGGTCGTATCCACTAACAGTGGATCTATGTGCGGAGCCAGCCAAACGTCAGCCGGCACCACAACCTGAGAATCTTCCCGAAAGTGAAGTTATTGCCAGAGATGCCTTTCAACTTCTCGTTGGACCGAAGCCCGACTACGTAGCAACACGCCAATCAACAAAATCAACCGGAATACTAGAAACTGATTCAGCGATAGCTTGGGCACAAGTCGTTTCCGGTTCCACACTTGATGATGAGATAAAATCAATATTGCCACGGTTAAAAAAAACCGTGGCAACCAAGACTTTTTTCGAAAGTCACCTCAGCGAAGCCATTGATGAATTCCAACTATTGGCTGTTTGCTTTGGGATCATTTCTGCGTATGACAAATCAGCAGACGTACGCTCAAGTTGGAAAAAAAATGCAATTGGCTATCGCGAGCAGTTTGAAAGGTCCGCATATCGCTGCCAACGGGAAGGTGGATCTGCATTTACAGTTGCAAAGACTGCTGTCGGAGAACTTGAAAATTTGATCCGTGGTGAAATTGGGAATTTTAAAAACGATGAAACAAAGCCGTTCCAATGGAGTCAGGTATGTGACAGATCATTACTCATGCGTCGCTTAAAAATTGCTGACGAACGGCTTATCTCTGGCACTGCCTCAGAAGAAATCTTTTCCGACTCGATCGACCAGTTATTTCATGCCACCGAAATAGTTGCATCTTTCAGCGAATTACTGGTTCAACCGAATTTTGTTGATTGGGATGACTCCGACTACGTATCTTATGCCCAGAAGATGAAAAAGCATGCTTTGGAAGCAAGGATCGCTGTTAATGAAGGAAACTACGATAACGCAAGAAACGCAGCAAAGGCTATTACCCAAACGTGTTCAGCCTGTCACACCGACTACCGATAATATCTCACGTGAAATGGGTGCTGTGATAATCAATCGATCCTATTCACACAACCATTCCAATGGCCTCAAGTCAATCAATTCCGCAAATCCAGCGTCAGCGAGTTCATGCCCTGTGACATACCGGTGCTGGTCACACCATAGCTGGATCAAGTTGGCGTCATCAGAGCCTTGATCTACTCCGAACAGATGAATCAACAGATTGTCCATTTCAACTTCAAGGCTAGTAAAGTGACGCGACCATTCGGCTGCTTCACGAATTCCTACCTGCTCCTCACTTTGCCATTTCATGGGATGAAAGAGCAATACGCTCGATGCAGTCACAAGCCGCCGAGTGCATGCTGCAAAAGGCCAAACCGCCGCCGAAGAACATTCTCCCGTCACTATCCCAGTCGCCTGCAAACCGCGCAGACGAATCATGGCGACTAAAGAATTCGCTGTGTACGGATTTCCACCAGGCGAATCGAAATAAATAGTGCACTTGCTTCCAGGTTCAACTCCGAGCACTTTGTCCACAAGATCAGAGGCATTCTCCGTTAGGTCACCTACTATGGCAATTTCTTGCGGCACACTCTCACTACCATCGTGCTCCGATGATGAACGATCTGGCTTAGAGCCTCTTGGAGAATGGGTCATTCATTTTCTTTCGATGGAAGAAGCTATTACTGATGCACGTCTTTGGTCCACACGATTATCTGGATGCGTTAGTATATAGATGGTTTGTGAAAAAAAGGCTTACAATTCTGTAAGTTGAAATTTGTCTCACCACTTATTCTTCATTGCACTTTCATGGGTATCATTTGTTTTTGTCCAAATGGGCACCGCACGAAACTGAAAGATCGTTTTGCTGGTCTACGAGTACGTTGCCCCCAGTGTGGCGAGAAATTTAGAGTTGCCCCTCATGAGGATCAGGCGAGGGAGCAGACCTCCGCGATAAAGTCCACATTACCAACTGGCTATTTGGCAGAGTTTGATTCGCCATTTAGTGGCGAAGCTTCCTCTCGGGATATGCATGCTCCATTGGATAGACTTGGGAAGCAGAGTACGAAGTCTGTCCCATCAATACTCATGGAAGACCCCAGCCAGTTATGGCGTATAGCCCCCCCTGGTGGCGAACCGAGTAACGCAATGGAAGGCACGGAACTGTTCACCTTATTATCTTCCTCAAAGATCAAGGCAAATGCGTACGTTTGGCGGACCGATTGGTCCGAGTGGAGACTAGTGACAACTGTTTTTCCAGATTTTTTCCAAACTTAATAGCACTCCTGAATTACATAACGTGATTCATCTGCATGGGAAGTGAGCCAAGGTTTGACCGTCTTCTTGCCAGTGCTTAAAGAAGACACAAATGAATCGTAAAACACTATTCAGATTGCCGAGACGCTCTTCATCGGCGAGGACTTCGTATGAATACTGACCCCACACCCTTAGTCGACATTCTTTCTCATATTAAATTGATCGTCATAAAATCAGAATGCTTTACTTCAAATGACTCGCATTCTGCAATCACCCTTGATGGTGCGAACCTCAAAGAGTCTCGAACTTCAAACATTTTTCTTGAACAGGCACTAATTACTGTCACTGATCTTTCAAAAACCAAATGGATAGGACTGGAGACTATCGAATTGCTATGCCGTTATTGCAATATTGCTAACGCTGATTGGTCAGGCGCACGAATGACGCACACTGAGTTTCACAACACTCGGCTTACCGGATGTAATTTTTCCAGCACAAAACTTCGTGACGTACTGTTCTATCACTGCAAAATTGATTTATCTATATTTCATGACTCCCAGTTGACTGGATGCCGATTTCATGGATGCGACCTGCGGGAGACTGACTTCCAGAACGCGTCACTCAAGCGAGTCGTCTTCCGGGATTGTGACCTGCGTAACTCACGCTATCCGGGTGCATCACTTTCAGAAATTGACCTGCGAGGTTCGCAGGTAGCCGGCATGTATGCAGATGCCAATGAATTACAGAGTGCTATAGTTGATCCGTTCCAAGTTGCAGACATTGCATCTATGATTGGACTCGTCGTTAACAGGTTGCCGGCGGATAGTCCAACAGAATACACTAGTCGTCTAAGGCACGAACCTGCAGAAAACCACCCAAGCATTCAGCCGGAAGGTGAAACTTAATGACTATAGTGGTGACTCCTATCATTCTGCCGATCCACCTGCCCATGTCTACCAATTGCAAATCAACACTATTACGCAAGGCATTCTCATGAAATTACGATTAGACGGCACCATGTTTCTATCCCAACTCCTTTTTGGGTTCATCGTGTCATGTACGGGTACGATTTTTATCATGCCAGTGCACTGTGTACTGGCTGAGGCTGCCACTGAGTTCACAGTAGCAAATGGTGAACTTTCACTCGCTGCTCCAGCTGGCTGGAAGCAAGTCCAACCTCGATCTCGAATAGTCGAAACTGAATTTGCTATTAAGCCTGTAAAGCCGGATAACCAACCAGGCCGCATGACTTCGATGGGTGCTGGGGGAAGCATCGAGGCAAATATTGCTCGGTGGTACAGTCAATTCAGCCAACCTGATGGAACATCCACAAAGGATAAAGCAGGCTTGAAAACATTACGTATTGCAGGATGCAAAGTAACGTGTGTTGATGTATCAGGGACCTACAAAGATATGCCCGGTGGTCCGTTCGCAGGTGGGCAGTCAATCGATCGACCAAATTATCGAATGTTGGCGGCTATCATTGAAACTACCGACAAAGGTAATTACTTCATCAAATTCTATGGACCTGCAGCGACTGTAGAGGCATCAGCTGATGGCTTCAAGAAAATGATCGAAGGCATGGTCTCAACAAACTAGTATCCTAATTTACTCATAGCTTACCTCCCTCAACAGCAAGTAAGGTCATAATGAAAATCCAGGAGTTCTTGGAACACCACGGAATAGAGGGCAATCCCTTTGCTGAAGAAGACGCCCAAAACGACACCGTGTTTAAACGAACATGCCTGGAATCAACATTTCATCCTGGCTGGGACAAGATTTACGGATCGCCAGAAGACCCAAGCACATCGATTGTTTTTGGTGAAAAAGGTGCTGGAAAAACGGCACTTAAACTGCAAATGGTTCGTCAGTTCGAGCGACACAACGAGAAAAGCAGAGGCCCCAATGCAAACAAAAAGCCTTCCTTCGTTGTTATCTATGATGACTTCAATCCATTCCTAGATCGATTTGTCAGCCGTAGTGGCAGAAACCGGCCAGTCGAAAAGTCACTTGGGCACTGGAAGCTGTGGGATCATATGGATGCAATCCTTTCCCTGGCCGTTACTCAACTTGTCTCTGCAATCATTCATCGCTCGAAAACAGAACCGGTGGGTGACGGGAAAAATCATTCATGGAGTGCCCCACATGCTCGCGATCTTACTTTGCTTGCGGCACTTTATGATCAATCAACAGCTGAAACCTTTCCTTCGCGATGGAGAAAACTTCGATGGCGAGTTGGTTATGGCTCTATTTTTGGACGTTGGCCAACCTTACTAGGCTTGGCATCTACCTCGCTTTTTGTGGCGGCACTCGTCACCAGCGTCTCGACAAAGAATATGGATTGGTTGTCACAGTGGTGGCCATGGTTAGTTCTGGCTGGAACCTGGATGCCCTGGTTATGGCGAAGGTGCCAGTGCTGGTGGAAAGCATTCCGTATTGTTCGAAGCATGCGAACGGGAAACAGAACAGTAGGACAACTTGTAAAAGCACTTGCAAAAATGCCCGAGGCTGACCTTGCAGGGCAGCCTCTTCCAATTATGGCGAGAAGTGATGACAGGTATGAACTATTCGCAAAGCTTCAGGGAGTACTTCAAGCTGTTGGATACGGTGGAATGATTGTAATCATTGATCGACTCGATGAGCCACATGTAATAAATGGTTCGGCAGAGCGGATGAAGCAAATCATCTGGCCTATCTTTGACAACAAGTTTCTGAAATCACCTGGGCTTGGCTTCAAGATGCTACTTCCTAATGAATTATATCGATTCATTGAGCGTGAAGACGAATCATTCAATCAGCGAGCAAGACTCGACAAGCAAAATCTCATTCCGTCGTTAGAGTGGTCTGGAGAAACTCTCTACGACATTGCCTCAATGAGACTCAAAGCCGCAAGTGTAAAAGACCCACCGACAACTCTCGCTGAACTTTTTGAGCCCGAAGTCAACCAGTCCAGATTAATTGATGGCCTGCGAAGTGTTCGAGTGCCTCGTCAATTGTTCAAATTCCTATACCGTCTCCTCGTTGCACATTGTCATGCCCATACCGCAGAAAATCCAAGCTATAAGATTCCACTGGAGCGGTTCGACACGGAATTAGCTGTGTTCCGGAGAGATCAAGATGCATTTGATCGAGGATTAGCACCACGATAGCCGGTACTACTGCAAGGAGTAAAACGTGGAAACGGTCCACACTATTGTTGTTGGCCGTGAGGCGATGGGATGTCGCTTTGAGGTTATTTTCAACTTGCTAGAAAATAGTGTGGCAACGTCAATTGGCGCGGATGCACTCGATATTATCGAGCACATCGAAGACCAACTCTCGGTTTATCGACCGACAAGTGAAATTTCAAGAATCAATGAGTCCTTGTGTTCGGACTGGCACGATCTATCACCAGAAGTGTACGACTTGCTCTGGTTAGCAAAAAAAATTCATGCTCAAACCAATCATGCTTTTGATGTTACCACGGGGCCACTCATTAAAGCCTGGGGGTTTCTTCAAAAGAAAGGCAGAACACCGTCTCCAGAAAAACTTGCTGAGGCAATTGCATGTTCTGGGATGAAGAATATCCAATTCCATGAGCATGAACACAAAATACGTTTTGACAGGCCCGAAGTTGAGATAAATCTCGGGGCAATTGGCAAGGGATGGGCAATTGATAAAGCCATCGACCTCATTGAAATGGAGGGGGTGGAAGATTTTCTCATTCACGGTGGGCATAGCAGTGTTCGCAGCCGGGGCACACGTGGTTTAGCCGAACAGAAGGCCGAGAATTATGGATGGCCTGTTGGGCTTCGGCACCCACTTTTCCGAGAAAAGCGGATTGGCACCATTACACTTCGGAACAAAGCATTGGGCACAAGCGGATCCGGTACACAGTTTTATATTGAGAAAGGCAAGAAAATTGGCCACATACTTGATCCGCGAACAGGCCAACCCGCCAGTGGCGTTCTCTCCGCAACTGTTCTAGCCGATACAGCGGCTGAAGCTGATGCATTGTCAACAGCAGCGTATATTCTGGGACCAAAAGAAATTCACCACATTTCTCCCGATGGGGGTTCTGTATCCGCGATACTTGTGGTGAAAGATGAAACGAGCAGCCGACTAAATGTACTTTTAGCTAATCTTGACACCGAACAATTCATCCCAAATCAAACAAGTCCGGGACTAACGGTTATTCAGGCCAGAGATTTCAACCGGAAGTAGTGCAGGATTGCTATTTCCTACACATTTCATAATTTTCAGACTAGACTAGAAAAGTCCTTGTTTAAGAACAAACCATGGTTCGATCAGGGATTCGTGAATGACTTCCCAACTTCTTCGGATGACTTTTCTGAAAAGGTAATCTTATTATTTCGGCAAAGCCACAAAATCGGTTGACTGTCATGTCAGTAATGAACCCCTTCCCCATGCAATACCACTAGACATGATCGAATGGTTGGAGCAGGGTTCATATCTTGGAATCGTGCTTTTTTTGACACTTACTGGCTTAGGGCTACCAGTCCCTGAAGAGATCCCTATTGTGGCCGCTGGAGTAGCCAGTAGAGCCGGGGCTTTGGATTGGTGGTTGGCACTACCAGCATGTTTGATTGGGGCGCTGCTAGGCGACAGTTTGATGTATGCCATCGGACGTTTTTTCGGGGCACGATTTCTCAGAGAGCATCGCCTCCTGAGCGGATTCCTCACAGAAGAGCGAGAGAAGAAAATTGAGCTTCTTATCCAACAGCATGGAATAAAAGCATTCTTTGCCGCCCGTTTTCTGGTTGGACTTCGAAGCCCATTTTATTTAACAGCCGGTATTCTTCGAGTTAAATACAGATGGTTTCTCTTTGCTGATTTCATTTGTGCTTCTATTGTCATCAGTGCTTTTTTCGGCCTCGCGTATGCCTTTGGCAACCGAATCACTGGACTCATTCAGTCGGCGGAGAAAGGCCTCACGCTTGTCGTGCTTATCGCCGGCATTGTCGCTTTTGCAGTCGCTACATTCCTCTGGTTTCGTAAACGAAGAATGCAAATCCTTGATGAAAATCCTGATAGTCTGCTCGAAAACCGTGAACTGATATTTGGTCCAGCAGCAGATCGTCTTGGTGACAGTAGTGGTTCAGCAAGTCCGCTGCAGCCGGATCAAACAGGGAAGGCAAGGGCTGAAATAAATCACGAATTCCGTACGAGTGAAGCAAAAACTTCTCCTACAGCAATTGATGAATGATCACGAGCACTTCGTCACCTAGCATGGTTGTAAGGATTACAACGCATGGGCGACCGAAGGACCGAATATATATTGGTTATATGGCTAAGTGAGACTTTTCCGGCAACGTTCTATGTCCTAGGAATCTATGGAGTTCTATAAGCCGTCACGGTTCTCAGCGTGAACTCGGAATAGTAACCCCCGCACGTTCAAAAGCTGTCAGGAAATAGTGATGCCAACATTTGAGAAAAAAGTAGGTCAAAAGACAGTCAGAAAATCGAATCAGCATCTCCCTGATCCTTGGAACCGGATACTTGTTGTTGATGATGATCGCAGAATGGCGTCTCATATTGCTCAATGGCTTTGTTCGCTCGGGTGGCATGCCACGGCAGCTGGTGATGTCACGGAAGCAATTCAAAAGCTCGGAAAACATCGATACGATTTCTGCATTCTCGATGGGGAACTCCCTGATAATGGAAGTATTCGTCTTGCGACTTTACTTCGCTCCATGTGGGAAGAGGCATGCCTGATTGCTTTCGGAACATTGCCTGCTAAAGAGAAACTTCTTTCCCTTCACGCAGATACCATTCTCACTACACCAATAAATGACTCAAGCCTCCTAAAGATCCTTGATACAGTGAGGAGAAAGAAAGTAGCTGCAGTCACAGGCAAATCAACAGGGCCTTGCAATACAAACCAAAATCGTAGAGTGCTTGAAATCAGTCCAGCAATGCGTGAGATTGCAGAAGTTGTTCAGAAGATCGCTCCCACCACTGCAACCGTTTTGATAACAGGAGAAAGTGGTACTGGAAAGTCTCTACTCGCCAGAGAAATTCACCGTAGAAGTACGCGGTCAAGCAACCGACTTATTGAGGTTGCCTGCGGAAGCCTAACAGAATCGCTACTTGAGAGTGAATTATTTGGGCACAGTGCCGGCGCATTCACTGGTGCCACGACGTCGCGAGAGGGAATGTTTACTCGTGCAGATCATAGCTCAATATTTCTTGATGAAATTGCAACAGCGACACCCGCAATGCTGGTCAAATTATTACGGGTCTTACAAGATTTTGAATTTGAACCTGTTGGTAGCACACAAACGAGGCAAGTCGACACTCGGGTTATTCTTGCAACACATGAAAATCTTGAAGAACTTGTTCGGTGTGGAAAATTCCGTGAAGACCTTTACTGGCGAATCAACGTCATCAAAATTGAGCTCCCACCTCTACGAGAAAGACACGAAGACATACGTCCTCTCGCCGAGCAGTTTCTGAAAAATGTCATGATTCAAACTGGTAGAGAAATCGAAGGCTTTACCAACGCTGCTATCGGCTGTCTGGAGTCACATCACTGGCCCGGAAACGTCCGAGAACTCATCCATGCCGTCGAACGGGCTGCCTTCCTTGGATCAGGCGAACAAATCAAGGTAACAGACCTTCCTACTCGAGTTATCGAGGGAGCAAGCAGTAAGCAAAGAGCAGGCGACAAGCGAACAAGCTGCTCAGCA